>ERZ780034.188-NODE-188-length-24760-cov-2.62724_pt1 | contig 24760 bp, 19 predicted proteins | sample MGYA00511855_ERZ780034 | MGnify/ENA primary metagenome ERZ780034 (study PRJEB29588, sample SAMEA2148024) | human gut metagenome | biome: human gut; feature: human-associated habitat; material: faeces | place: Denmark | collected 2008/2010 ...
CTCATCTGCATAAAGTACGTGGCGTGCCGTTCTATCAGCTTCCGAAAAGACTGCCACGGTACGAATGCCCATTTCACGGCAAGAACGCATCACGCGCACAGCAATTTCACCACGGTTAGCGATTAATACTTTGTGTATCATGCTTTATGTTTTAATAATGATTTCTTTTGATGCCGGACTATTCTCATATAGTCCAATAAACTGAGCATCTGCATGCCCTTCATAGTCGATTCGGCACAAATGCCCCAAAAACTGTGCAAAAATAGCAAAAAAAGAGACACCGTTCCAACGAATGTCTCTTTTTTTGCCAAATTGCTACTCTTTCCCTCAAAAATACCTAAAAATGAGGAGAGGATTATCTATTTTAAAACAATAACGCAAAGTCGAGTTTGCAAAATAATGGAAACAGGCAGAAAGCCGCATTAACGGGTCTGTCTTACTGTATGCAACACTTTGCCTTCCTTATTAATCATATACAGGCACAATTCTTTCTTATCGGCAGAAATCAAAGAGAAACCTGTTTCTCCGCTACAGAACACAGTGCCTTCTACTGCTTTCACCTTGCGGCTCAAAGATGCGGAAGTGTTCACTACATAATCGATCTTGCTTCCTGCTTTGCGAATATGCTGGAAGTTATGGATATGTCCGCACAAATACATATTTACATTGTTATGCTTGCGCAAAATACTGTCTACCCGTTTTTCCATATCCAGGCGTTCCGAATCATTCTTGTCTGTATCCGCATAAATAGGATGGTGACCCACAACCAGCACCCAGTCTTCTTTGGCAGATGTCAGTACAGAATCCAGCCATGCCAACTGCTTGTCCATATCTTGCTTGCATGCATCCGGATACTTTTCCGTATCCTTACGGTATTTATCCAACAGAGGAGCTGTGTCAATCATTACCAGGCGCACCGTAATATCATCATTCTCCAGCACCTTTGTGTAATAACGAGCCGGCATCTCCCAGCGGGCACTCACCTGACTATAGTCCAATCCAGCCTGCGTATTACCACGATATTCATGATTACCCAATATAGGATACCATGGAATCATCAGTTCCGGATGGCTGTACACCAATTCGTAGTTGGTCATCCACAAGGGGTCGTTTACACTGCGTACACCTTCAAAGTGATGCACATCGCCGGCAGCTACCACTGCTTCAATATCTACATTCTCTGCCATCTGCCCCATCAATTCAGCAATAGGTTTCTGGTCGTAATATCCATTACGGCCCAAATCATTTGCCAGATAAAAATTCAAGGGTTTCTCCAATGCCTTCCATTCTGAAGGACCTTGTGCAAAAACTGCCCATACAGATAAAAGCAGACAACATGTACAGAAAATTCTTTTTAATGAAATCATAATCATTTTTAGTTTTATCAATTATTTGTTTATTGTTGCAAAGGTAAATCCCAATTCTGAATAAAATCAGGAAAACTCCTTTGCAGAAGATTTTCAAAAAATAAGTCCGAAACACAGCTGTCCGGACTTATTCGTCTAAGGAAAAATGCAGTTTCACAACTGCCTTAACAAAACCTAGAAAAGGATTTTATTATTTTGTACCGTATGCTCCGAAGCGAGCTTCCACTTTCGGAGAGATATAAGTTTTTCCGTTTACTGTCAAACCTGATGTACCGAAATAAGGTTGCATAGTAGCATCACTACCATTGTAAGCACCAGTCAGTACCGGTGAACCAGCCTGTACATGGAAGTCCCATGCATCCTGATATACATACTCGGTCAAACCAACTTCATTTATTGGATAGTTTACGAATTTCGGATCCTTAGTGGCACATTCTGCCTGTGTTTTAGTAATTATACTATTTGCATCTACCACTCCCTCATAATAATCTTCATGCGCATAAGCATATCCTTCCCAAGAATAAGCCACACCTGACGCATCGGTAAACACCACGTCACTTTTCTGTGTACCTGAAGCATAGTAGTTATAATCAATAACCGACTTATCATTGTATCCTTCTTCCGGATTATTCGGAAGGTCGAAGCTAGGAGTCATCGCTCTGAACTTACAGTTTACCATCAGATTATTGAACACATTGGCCAAGGCATTCTTTTCCACATAAACACATCCACCTTTTTCACCGTCACGACGCCATCCTGCATTAATGATGGTATTGTTGTATGCCTGGATTTTTGCCAAAGCACGTGTGTCACTCTGACCTGAGCTGGAGAGTTTCAAACCGTTAGTGTTCGGGCTGAACATGACGTTTCCAGCTACATCGACCACACATCCTGCTTTTACGTTCACAGCTTCTGCGCCATCATATCCGTTTGCAGCAAACACATTGTTAGCGATAATGGCATTTCCACCCATCAAGTAAATACCATCTGACCAACCGTTACGCAATACAGAGTTGGTGATTACATAATGACCGTTCACATTATTGGTGGTAATCTGCGGATAGGCATCGTCTCCAGCAGTATACACTTCAGATGCAGCAGCAGGAGAACCTTCCACAACCTGACCTCCTGTGTACTCAATGATTGTATGGTCAATCAACATTTCCTCACAAGTGGATGAAGCCACAATACCTCCCCAAAGACCTGCAAAAATATTTTCTTCTGTACGATCATCTTCAGGAACAGAGAACAAGATAGGCTTTTCAGCTGTACCTTCACAATACAAGTTTCCGTTTACGGTGAACTCTACCGGAACATGATTGGCTCCTACTCCCTCTGTACTTACAATAATCTTCACGCCTTCTTTGATTACAAGGCTTTTACCTTCGGGTACCGTGTAATGGTTAGTCAAATTTACTATCGTATCGGCAGGCCAAACAATGATGTCACCAGTTGTTTCTCCATTTCCACCATCAGTATTTTCATCGTTATTTCCATTGTCATTGTTTCCGGGAGTCTCAGTTCCATCTCCGTTTGCAATCGGGTCTTCTTCTGTACAAGCTGCCATAAAAGACAATGCTATCAGAGCCGTTCCGGCCAACAAATAATTTTTCAGTTTCATTTTGTAATAATTTAGAAATGTTAGTCAATATAGTTCTTTATCTCTTTGTTATAGTTTGTATCTGATTCCCAGCATGAATGACTGTCCGTGCCATTCCTTTCGTTCTATCACATTGCCATCGTTACGTTCAGAGTTGACATTTTCCGTACGAGGGCCGCTCTGAATAAAGCGAAGCAAAGGAGTATCCAGCAAATTAGAAGCCTTGGCAAAAAGACTGATACCGTTCTTAAAGCTTTTTTCTACAGAAGCATCCAACTGCATATAGCCATCTTCCCATATATCGTCATCATACCAGTTAGAAATATCACTCAAACGCTTTCCGGTATAACTTCCGGCAATCTGCCCTTCCCAACCATATTTAGTACTTTTGAACAGCAGTGACAGATTTGCTACATGGGCAGCCTGACCAAACAACGGACGGGTCTGAGTGCAGGTCTTCACATCATTTCCATCCATGATTCGCTTTTCAGTCGTAATAGAGGAATGCGTGTAGGTATAATTGGCTTTTATTCCAAACCAGTTAAAATATTTCATTACATCCACTTCTACTCCTAAGTTGGTGGCATTACCAAAATTCATCGGTTTATAATAGGTATCCTGCCCTTCGTTCAACAATCCGTATTCAATCGGATTCTTCAGTCTCTTGTAGAACATACCTACCATGAACTGCTCAGATGATTTCGGGAAGAATTCATAACGCAAATCGAGGTTATCGGCCACCGTATGTTTCAAATCCGGATTTCCTTTTTCCTTATAATCTTCATTGATAATGCTGTAAGGAACAATTTCAAAGAAGCTGGGACGGTTGATGGAACGGGCATACGAGAAACGCAGGTTCGCGTTTTTATGTACTCCGTATTTTGCATGGAAACTCGGCAATACATCCGTATATTTCTGGTTTCCTTCAGGGTCTGTATTCTCTGTGGGGAATTTCAAAGTGTAACCTTGATTGGTATGTTCCACACGAACACCTGCAATAAATTCCCATTTCCGGTATGTGTATTTCACCATTCCATATCCCGCACCAATCTTTTCAGTGGCATCATAGTTTAACGGGTCACTAATGTTACCGTACTTAAGCGGAGTAAACAAGATTTCATCGTAGTTATTCCAGTCTTCTCCCTGATACTGCGGATCTTTCACTCCCGTAGCAGAGTTAAAAGTATATTCATTAAAAAAACTGTCGCGTTTCTTATCTCGGTACATACCTCCTACCGAGAAGTCGAATACAGAACCTCCATCCAGTTTCAACTTATACATCAAATCAAGGTATCCCGCCTTGTCTTTATCGGAGTTATGCTCCCAACGACGGATGGCTGCCCCAGAAGTCTGTACATGGCTACCCTGCAAGAAGATTTCTGCATTATCCGGTGTTTCACTGTATGCCTTTGAAAGTACAGCAGACCAATTCAAACGAAGTGCACCGCCTTCCAGAAAGGCATGCTCACCTTTCAGCGTGGAATTGATAATATACTGATGATTCCACTTCATACGTACGGCTCCTTCTTTGTCGTCATGTCCGTCACGTACTTCTGCTTCTCTCATATCCATATATCCATTATACCAGGTCAGTTTATGATTGGCATTGATATGATAATCCAGTTTGGCATGAGCTCCGATACGAGTCTGTTGAGAAGAATAATTTCGGTATTCGATACCATTGTGGGTTGTCCCCGGCTGATAATATAACTGACTTTCTTTTCCTCGATACGTGTTCAGATAACTACCTGCCAGCATCACACCCAATTTATTGTTAAAGAAGCGGTCACCGTAAGATAATCCGGCAGTCAAATCGGGCAACGGTTTGTTCCATTTCATCCGCAGATTATCTGTCGTAAAGTTATCCATTGTCACACGACTGTCTTCCGGCATCCCCATCTGCTCGTAAGGAGATTTCTTCACAATCGCTCCGTGATTGAACGACTGAAAATCACGGTCAAAATACATTGCATTGTAACCGGTTGACAGATTTGCCGTAAACTGACGTTCAGAAGGCGCATCCTTCATAATCAAATTGACTGCTCCTCCGATTCCGTCACCTTCCATGTTGGCAGTCAAAGATTTGGTCACTTCCAAACGGTCCAGCATTTCTGACGGGAAAATATCCAGCGGCACAAAACGGTTCTTGTTGTCCGGACTCGGAATTTTCACTCCATTTACCAATGTATAGTTGTAGCGCTTATCCATACCGCGAAGAATGGCATACTGTCCTTCACCACTACTGTTACGTTCAATTGTCACACCAGACATTCGCTGAATCACGTTGGCTACCGTAATATCCGGAGAAAGTTCTATCGCCTTCGCACTCATCACATTCACCACGTTCATTGCCTGACGTTCGATGCCTCTTGCACCTGCTTCAGTTCTTCCCGGATTAGAAGCTACCACCACCACTTCATCCAAAGCGACGTCGTCACTCTTCAAAGGAATCACAATCTCTTTCTTATCTGCTGCTACGCTGACTTCGTATTTTTTATAGCCCACATAAGAACAGACCAGCGTATATTTGTCTCTGTTCACCGACAGATTAAAACTTCCGTCCAATCCGGTTACCGTTCCTTTTCCAGGGTCTTCCTTCACAATCACCGATGCACCAATAATTTCTTCTCCAGTCTGTGCATCCTTAATTTTACCTTTCACCACACCAGCTTGCAATCCTGCCGATACCAGTGATAATAACACCAATACAATCTTAGATTTCATTTGTTTTCCTTATTTGCTGCAAAAGTATCCCGTGTGATTTTCATAGGTATTGCATAGAGATTTCTATTGTGTTACATTTACACGCAATATCCTTTACAATAAAAAAGAGGTACTTTCAGGCTCAGCCCGCAAATACCTCTTTTTACAAACATATTACAAATACGATTATTTATCCTTAGTTTCTGGAAGGGAAATTCCTTTTACAACCCGCTTCCAGTATTCCCTTACATCGTTCCAATGATAATAAGGTGAGACATCCGTCCGCAAGGGAAGTGTGACTTCACGTTCATTCAGCAGTAATTTCACTAAAATATCCCGGCTGTTCTGTTTCCGATAGAAAATAAGCTGAACATTACCACACATCGGAATCAGGCGATAAGTACGATATGTATCCGCTATCTTATTCCAATCGGTAGTTTCCTTTTGCAGTGCATTTATCCCCATCAACGTAGCCAGCGGAGCCAGGTTTGTATCATGCCCGTAACGTAATGTCACCGCATTTTTCCGGGAAGCAATTACCGTATCAGCTGTTTCGATGAAATTATTCAGCAGATTTCGTTCCAGCTTATACATGCACGCATCGCTCAATGGAGAAGGCCCTTTTTCGTAATACCATTCAAAATTATTCCGCTGCCACAAATCATACTGTTCTTCGGGAGTAAATAAAAAAGAAAGATCCGGTTGGTTGTAACTACTTTGACTGATGCCATGAAGTTCGAACAAATCCATCATCAGTTTCACGGCATCCACATGCTTTTCCACGTAAACAGAGTCACGGAACATCTGTTTCATCAATCGTTCCGGATGTACATACACACTGTCGGCAGCACGATACACGGAATCCACATTCTCCAAATGCTGTGCTTCATACAAGGGATTCTTATACTTTATATAATAAGCATCCGCCTCACTGGTCTGTGTCGTAACATTCAGTTTAGGATTCAAGCCTTTCAATTCCACACATCCGGCAGCCATGGAAAGAAAAGCACGGGTCTTGTATGTGGAGCGTGCATCCACATGCGTACCGTCACTAAACACCTCCGGGTAACGGTGGAACATCCGGTCTATCAGCTCCCGATGCTGCTGCGCTCCTTTCGGAGTCAATTCTCCATAACGCCCTTCTGCCTCCTGGGCCAAAGAAGCTATCACCTTCAGCACACGCTTTCCATCAGGAGTCAACACTCCCTCCTCGTCTGCTTCAAGAAGGAGTGACAACGGTGCTGCATACTTCTTCTCTTTTGTAAGATACCGGGAGCCATGCCGGGCAAACATGGATATATAAAAAGGTTCATACCCTGCAGGAGCCAGAGTCAACTTCTCCTCCGGAGCCTGATAAGCATAATATTTTCCTGCAGCCAATGCCGGATTCTTTCCAATCTCCTCACGTGCACTTTGTCCCTGCATCCACAAAGGAAAAGCCAGGAACAGCACAATCCATCCTCTTTTCTTCATATATTTTCCAAATTTTGAGCGTGAAGTTACACCATTACTCCACTTAATTCCCTCTTATGTAGCTTGGAAAATCATGAAAACACTTCCCATGAAACAGAAATGAAATCCCCTTGTCACTGCTTTGAGAAACCGGCTACTTTGCTTCGATGCTGACAATTTCCTGCAAGATACTTACCGCACTCTTCACATCTGTCACTTTCGATACTACCATGCTGCGACGCCCGTTCTGCTCTCTCAGATTGCAATAACGAGGATTCTTGGCCATATATTCAATAAACTTGCCGAAAGCCACACTCTGGTAATACGGACTATCCAGGTTGCTAACGAAGTAGAGCGTCATCCGTTCTGCCTTCAATACCACTTTTTCTACGCCCAAACGCTTGGCCAGACGTCTCAACGGAACAATACGCAGCAACTCTTCACCTTCTGGCGGTATTTTTCCGAAACGGTCAACCAGCTTGGCCTTAAAGGTTTCCACATCCTTATCCAGTTCAAGCTTGTCCAGTTCACGATACAGCAACATTCGCTCACTGCTGCTCGGGATGTACTCATTCGGGAAGAGCAACTCCAAGTCACTTTCCACCGTACATTCATCCACAAACTCCTCTCCGCTGATTTTTTCTTCACCCGCTTTGATTTCCTCAGCATACAAATCAGCAAATTCCTCATTCTTCAATTCAGTAACCGCTTCATTCAGAATCTTCTGATAAGTTTCATATCCCAAGTCCGCAATAAAACCACTCTGTTCTGCCCCCAACATATTTCCAGCTCCACGGATGTCCAAATCCTGCATGGCAATGTGAATGCCACTGCCCAAATCGCTGAAATTCTCAATGGCCTGCAAACGGCGTCTGGCTTCCGGTGTAAGCGATGACAAAGGTGGTGCCAGCAAATAACAGAATGCTTTCTTGTTGCCTCGTCCCACTCGTCCACGCATCTGGTGCAAGTCGCTCAATCCAAAATTCTGCGCCTGATTGATAATGATGGTGTTGGCATTAGGGATGTCAATTCCACTCTCAATAATCGTCGTGGCCAACAATACATCATAATCATAATTGACAAAGTCGAAGATAATCTTTTCCAACTCTTCCGGTTGCATCTGTCCGTGCCCGATACATACCCGGCAATCAGGTATATTCCGCAGAATCATCGCCTTCAGTTCCACCAGATTCTGAATACGGTTGTTCACAAAGAAAACCTGTCCGTTACGGCTCATTTCAAAATTGATGGCTTCGGATATAATTTCTTCATTGAATGTATGTACTTCCGTCTGAATAGGGTAACGGTTTGGAGGAGGTGTCTGGATGACCGACAAGTCTCTGGCCCCCATCAAAGAGAACTGAAGGGTACGCGGAATAGGAGTAGCCGTCAATGTCAGCGTATCTACATTGACCTTCAGCTGACGAAGCTTTTCCTTCACGCTTACACCGAACTTCTGCTCCTCGTCAATGATAAGCAGACCCAAATCCTTGAATTTGACACTTTTGCCAATAATCTTATGCGTACCGATAAGGATATTGATTTTTCCGTCGGTCAACTCTTTCAGAATACGGCTTGTATCCTTTGCCGTACGTGCCCGGCTCAGATATTCCACCTTACAAGGCATATCCTCCAAACGTTTCTTGAAAGTCTGGAAGTGCTGGTAAGCCAGTACCGTAGTCGGCACCAGCACCGCTACCTGCTTGTTGTCGGTCACTGCCTTAAATGCAGCACGGATAGCGACCTCCGTCTTACCAAAACCCACGTCACCACAGACGAGACGGTCCATCGGCTTATCACTCTCCATATCCGCCTTTACTTCCTGAGTAGCCTTCAACTGGTCCGGAGTATCTTCATACAAGAAACTGGCCTCCAGTTCGTGCTGTAAAAAGCTGTCCGGGCTATATTTAAACCCTTTCTCTTGTTTACGCTGAGAATAAAGTTTAATCAAATCACGGGCAATATCCTTAATTTTCGTCTTCGTCCGTTCCTTGATTTTTTCCCATGCTCCTGTGCCCAACTTACTGATACGGGGCTGTTCTCCTTCTTTTCCTTTGTATTTGGAAATTTTATGTAATGAATGAATGGATACAAACACCACATCCTCATTCTGATACACCAGTTTGATGACCTCCTGCGTAGTATTTCCGTTCGGAATACGCACCAAGCCTGCAAAGCGCCCGATACCGTGGTCAATATGTACCACATAATCGCCCGGTTCAAACATGTTCAGTTCCTTGAGCGACAATGCCACTTTTCCACTACGTGCCTTGTCACTGCGAAGGTTGTATTTATGGAATCGGTCAAAAATCTGATGATCCGTAAACACACAAACCCGCAACGCATGGTCCACAAACCCTTCATGCAACGTACGGTCTACCGGTTCAAAGGTAATGTCATCGCCTCTTTCCTTAAAAATATCTTTCAAACGTTCCGTCTGCTTCATGCTGTCCGAGCAGATATACAGACGATATTTCCGTTGCAGGAAATCGGTGAAAGAACTTGCAACCAAATCAAAATTCTTGTGGAAAATTGGTTGTACGGAGGTCTCGAACGACAAGCGTGCCTGCGGAGTTCCTAAGGCCTTATGTCCGAAATCTACCCGGAAGAATTCAAGGGCACGCACCGTGAATTCGGCTCCGTCAATCAGTTTCTTGGACAAATTCATCAGTTCCGTCTGCTCACCTTCATACGCTTTCAGCGCCTGAGGAGAAACCGCCTCATCGTGTACGGCCTGAATACGTTCGCGCACCCAGAGCAAGTCTTTTACCCATAGTGCAGCGTCTTTATCCAAGAAATCCAGAAAACAGATATCCGCTCCTTCCGTTCCTGAAAGTTCAGGTACAATACAGATAGAATCTTTCTTTTCTTTCGACAACTGAGTTTCTACTTCAAACGTACGCAAACTGTCAATTTCATCTCCGAAAAAGTCAATTCGGAAAGGATATTCCGATGCAAAAGAATACACGTCAAGAATACTGCCGCGCAAGGCAAACTGTCCCGGCTCATAGACATAGTCCACATGCTCAAACCCATACTTGGAAAGCGTCTCCATCAATTTGACCGTATCTTCCTGCTGTCCCACTTTCAAGGTCAGCATCGCATCCGAGAGTCGTTTCCGAGAAACTACTTTCTCTGCCAAAGCTTCCGGATAAGTAACTACCGTGACCGGCTTCTTCTGCTCCAGTCTGCTCAGCACTTCCGTGCGAAGAATTTCATTGGCTGCATCCTTCGGTCCGTATTTGATAGCACGACGGTAAGAAGACGGGAAAAACAGGACATCAGCCTCTCCGTCCACCTGCACCAGGTCATGGTAAAAATACCCGGCTTCCTCCAAATCGTTCAGTATAAACACATGAATTCCCGGCATCGTCTTGACCGATACCGAAGCAAACAAGGAAGCACACGAACCGTGCATACCTTCCAAATAAACAGTCTTTATATCCTTATTTTTACGTAAAGAAGCCAAGCCTGCCACATTAGGATGCTTGGCATATACCTCTTGAAGCTCTTTTATACTCATTGTCTCATCAATAGATGCTACAAAAATAATCAATCTCGTTTGAATATGCGCACAAAAAACAAAGAATACAACGGTAACTCTTCCTTAAAATTTAAAGCTGAGACTTCCGTACGGCAAACAGTTGCCACTCCAGTGCACGGAATAAAAACTCAGAATATCTTCTTCGGAAGGATTTCCCACTACATTATATACACCCAAACGAAGCAAGAGCAATTTATCGCCGAATGATTTCCGGTAAGAATAGCCCACATCCACCCGATAATTTAGCGGCTCACGCTTTTCACGAAAATCTTCCACCGACAAAGGCTCATAATCTTCATTCAAGAACCGGACCTTTCCGGAACGCAGCATACCTCCTACAGAGAAAGAAGAATGAGTCGTCAACTGATACGACAAGGCTCCTCCCAACTGATGAGGTACATCGTACAAAGAGGGCACCTTCCCTTTTTCCGGCAACTCACCAAACCACTCCCGGCTTCGGGAGTAAGCATACGACAGTTGCAGACTCCAACGCTTCCAGCGCTGATACAAATATCCTTTCACCCCATAACTGTCTCCATTACCTACCATCAAGTATTTCTGCCATCCCTCATCTTCAACCCATGTGTCCGGACGCAAGGCCAGCACATTCCGTCTTGTTTTATAGTACACAGAGACTTCACACTGTCCTGAATTCATAAAATGCTTCCATCCCATTTCATAATGCTCGGAATAGCTGGGCTTGAAACCGTCAATGCTGGGCATTCTGAAGTCTGTAGGCAAAGAAAAGCTGTCGAAACGAAGGAAATGATAAAACTGCTCCATCTTCGAAAAGTTCAGATAAAGCAGATTTCTCTCCGACAGGAAATATTTCACCGACAGACGCGGCTGAATGCTATAATATGACCGGTGATGCTGTGGACAATAGGCCCCCCCATGCACCCCCACCTGCACAGAGAATTCCGGAGAAATACGCAACAGGTTGTCATAATAAACCGATACCTGATTCACCGGCTCATGCCGTACCCGCATCTCCTCACCTTGCGAAACCAAATCGTAGACTTCATACGCATATTTCACTCCCCAACGTGCATGATAGAGGTTCTCCAGCGAATAGCTAAAATCCGTCGTCACGTTGAGCGACTTGATACCGCTATGTACATATCCGTCCGTATCCTCTTTTATCTCTCCCATATAAGCACGGTTGGTATGGGCAGAATAAAATACCGCTGTCGAATTTCCCAATCTACCCTTCTGTGTGGCAAACGAGAGCTGATAGGCCTGATTGTCCCAACGCAGTACTGACACATTTTCACCGTTTTCCTCGATGGGTAAATGATAATCATCACGGGCACCGTAGGCCAGAAAATTCATTGTGGTAACAGGAGACAAATTGTACGATAATTTAGCATTATAATCATAAGTAGAATGATTCAAACGATTTTCTTCCGACAAAAGACTATCGAAAAAATCAAGCCAGCTTCTGCGTGCCCCGACCATGTACGACAGTTTATTCTTGATAATCGGTCCCTCAAGCATGACGGATGCAGCCGGCATGTCCAACGTCAAGGTACGCACATGCTCTTTCTTATTTCCCTCTTTCAGATTAACTTCCGTGACCGACGAAATACGCCCCTCCAAAGGAGTCGGAAAGAAACCTTTATGAAAGACCATATTCTTCACGGCATCCCCGTTGAACACGGGTAAAAGCGAACTGAAATGTCCGGGATGAAACACGGGTACGCCATCCAGCAACAGCAAGTTCTCATCGTATCCGCCCCCGTCGACCATAAAATTCTGTCCGGCCAAAGAAGAAGTCACCCCCGGCAGAATCCATATCTGCGAGAACAGGTCTCCCCCACTAAAAGCCAGCAAATTAGACGGAGTCAGTTCTCCCAGTTCATTTTCCCGTTTACCCGACTCCACGGTAATTTCTTCTATCTCAAACAACAATGGTTTCATACGGGTACGGATAAAACAGTCTCTCGTCACCCGGACCGACTGCACCTGCGGAGTGTATCCCATGTAAGAAGTTTTCACAGTGTATGTTCCTTCGGGTACATGCAGACGGAAAATCCCTTTTCCATTCGAAATGGTATTCCATTGCTTTCCATCCTTATCTTCCAGTGTCACGACCGCACCATACAAGCGTTCTTCACTGTCCACTTCGGACACCGTACCGCTGACATCATAACTTTCAATCTTCCGTGCATGAACCACCAGTTTGCGAGGAGGTATGAAAGCAATTTTCACCTGATAACCGGAGAGGATGCGATGCAAAAGTTCTTCTACCGTCATTCTCCCTCCCGGCTCTATCCGGCGCACCTCACCTAACTCCATCTGTGCAGAATTATATGAAAGCACGATTCCCGTACTTTTTTCAATCCATTCAAACCACTGCAATACGGTAGCGGAAGAGGAGTTCACTTGTATCCACTCTTCCGCTACCGTATTCGCTGATTTGACTTCCTGCCCCCCATGCTTCCGGTCGTGCAACCATGCACATCCACAGCAAGAGAAGCAGCCATTTACTTTTCATATAACCTGTAATGTTTTCCTTTCACCAATGTCTCGCATTTACATCCACAAAGAAAAGCCAGTTCTCCGGCTATGTCCGGCTCATTGCTGTTTATCCGGGTCGTAATCAGGTTTTTCTCCAGCCCCTCGGCCAAATCAATCTGTATACCTGTCTTTTCCCGAATCACCTTCACCACTTCCGTAATGGGTGCCTGCTCAAAAATCAGTACCGAATCGTCCACACCGAATACATCCTGCGGACGACGAATCGTATCCGTTTTCAAGACGCTCCCTTTCAGTTCTGCCTTTTCATTGGCTTGAATCACCACTTCATGTTCAGCGGATTCCACGCGCACCTTTCCGGTTTTAACAAACACTCCGGCTTTTTCTTTCTGTGCCACGTCTACCAAAAACGAAGTTCCAAGTACTTCTACATCTAGAAAGTCAGTTTTCACCCTAAAAGGAGTTCCATGCATCTTTTTCACCTGAAAGAAAGCCTTTCCTTTCAATGTGGTCATTCTTCCTTTTTCCTTATCCGAAAAATAATAAGACAATGTAGCCTCTGGATATAAAATCACCTCTGAGCTGTCGGGCAAAACTATCTGCTTTACTGTTCTATCCGCATTGGCATAATACAAACCCTCTTCTGCCGGTGCACGGAACAGATAAAAGGCACCGATGACCAGCAACACCAATAACGAAGCTGCCACGGAAAGGAAAAAGGCCATCTTCCGTTCGAATGTCATTGCCCGTGTCCGATTTTCCAGACGCGGCTCAATTTTGGCCCAGGCTTTATCCGCATCAAAATGAATTTCTTCCGCAGTCCTTACCGGAGCCTGCATCAGCTTGTGAATCTGTTCAAACTCCTGTCGATGAGCCGCAATCCATGTGTCCAGTTCCTTTTGCTGAACAAGACTTAGCGGTTCACCCGCAAAATAACGGGCCAGCAGTTGGTCTATATCTTCCTTGTTATTCATGGTCTTATTCACAATTTATAATAATGGACAAAATAATGGCAGCCACCGTTACCAACAGCGCGCCATGAGCTGCCACATACGCACGAAGCAGCTTGATAGCCTTTGTCATCTGGTTTTCCACTGTTTTCTCTGACACCTCCAACTTCTCAGCTATTTCACGATATTTCAATCCCTGAAGCTTGGCCAGTAAAAAAACGTCCTTGCATCTGGGAGGAAGAGTCTCCAATGCCGAGTCCAATATATCTTGAAGCGTCTTACCTTCTTCAGGAGTTTCATCCGGCATACAACTGGCAGAAGCCGGATGATCATCTATCGACACCATATCTTCCTTACGCTTCCGCAGAAAGGATACGCAACTGTTTCTCACGGAAGTAGTCATATAGGCAGCAAACTCCTTCTCAGGCATGTCATCCATTCCATACGCTAATAAACAATCTTCCGCGTCGTCCTGGTCAGAAACATATCCATAGGCTATACGGCACAGCCTTGAATAATGTTCCTGAAACCGGGATTTGAATATGTCCTTTCTATCGGCTCTCATTATCATGATTCCGTCAATACGAATAATCAGAATTTCAAACTTACACCAGCTGTCAAAAAGCCTTTATTTCCTAATCCGGCTTCTACAAAACCGCCAATCCGGTCATTTCCTACCCTCAAGGCAATCGGATTTACCTGATAAGCGAACGAAGTGCTCAAATCTGCTTTCTTTGCAGCCTTCTTTCCGGCATCCGTCAAAGCTATTTCTTTGTGACGACTCAGGTTAACACCGGCAGCAGCCGTTCCATACAATTCAAACAAGCCTCTTTTATAATATACAAATTCTGCGGCCGGAAGAATCAGGAAATTCACATTACTTTCTTTCAATGAAGGAGCTTGCTCACCAGCCAATGCCAATTTACTGTTGGAAGTAGAAAAGCCCAAATCTGTTCCTACCTTGAAACGGCCTAACGAATAGCGGTAACCAAATCCATACACCAAACTGTAGTTTTCATCCGTACGCTTGCTCCCTGTCACGGCATCTGCCAATCCCATTCCCAATATATCTACCGATCCTTGTGTCAGTCCGTCACTGACAGACAAACGTATTTCGTGTTTATTTTCAGAAGGAGTAAAACCCTGTCCTTTTACCAGATTTGTACTTGCTAACACACACAAAGATAAAGCAATCAATTGAATTTTCATAAAGTCTAGTTTTTTAGTTTTAAAAAAGTCTTACGTTTAATTTCTCTGTTGTTTCACCTGGCCGGGTGATTTTGTTTTCATAACGCACATCTTTGGTAAAACCCCTATTCGAAAAACCATTTTTTTGAAAAAAAATCTCCAACCAAAATTAAGACTCTAAAAATGAGAAAGAAACAGAAACATTTTTGGCTATATTTTTTTCATTTGCAGACATACGACGGATAAAAAGTAAGAAATAATTATTACTTTTGCCTACAAGAAAAAGTTTTTTAATAAGGTATTTTTCTGATTGTATTTTTAAGACTTCTGAAACAACATCATGCATAAGGAAATCATTCAACTGTTAAACGAGAAAAGATTAAAAGAAGCATTCACCCAGATTAAGGAAGCTGCAGCCACACTTAACAACTGGGAATTAAAGTCGCAGATTGAAACCCAACAAACGACTTATGAGTACATGCTTCAATATATGGCAATGGGCACACAAGACCCGCAGCGCGAAGCGATTTACAATCAGTTGCTTTGCAAGGGATATGAACTGGCAGACAAGACGTATTTCCTGAAAGAATGGGATAAGGCGTATGGCTATTTTGCCGACACATTCCGCAAGTTCGCCCAAACCCCTCCACACTCATTCAAGGAACTCGATTTCATGCTGGAAGCAGCTAAACGCACATTCGACATGTCGCAAGTCAACAAAGAAGAAGCGCAGAGAATACACAGTTATACGTTGCATGAGCACACCATCGATGAGCTGTTCAACAAGATATGGGTCTCTACACAATGGAGTGAAGAAGACTACCAGGAAGCACGTGAACTTCTGTTCTCACCATCCATGGCTGCCAACGATAAAGCTGTAATGATAAGTGCTGTCACCCTCAACCTGCTCCAGCTTTTTGACAGCCGGAAATTCCTGCTGTTGCTCATAGCTTATCAGCAAACCAAGGAACCGACCGTGACCCAACGGGCATTGACGGGGATTGCCCTTGCAGCTTACTTTCAGGCTGACCGGATAAACCTGTATCCGGAATTGGTCTCTGCATTGAAACTGATGGAAGATGACCCTGCTGCCTTGAAACAATTGCACGACATACAAATCATCTTCCTCCTTTCACGCGAAACAGAGAAGATAGACAAGAAAATGAAGGAAGAAATTATTCCTCAAATGATGCGCAATCCCAATCTCAGAAATCCGGAATCAAAAGTCATCGAAATAGAAGACATAGAAGATCTCAACCCGGAATGGCAGAAAGACCTGGAACAGATAAACAGCCACATCCGTGAATTGGGAGAGTTGCAACTGGAAGGGGCCGACACCTACATGACTGCCTTTTCACAACTCAAGACCTTCCCGTTCTTTCAGGAAGCAGCCCACTGGTTTTACCTGTTCAGCATGAAAGTGCCCGACTTGTACCAGATTTATAAAGACAAAGCATTCGATGAGAAATCGTTGTTAGGTATGGTTGTCAACTCCCAAATGTTCTGCGACTCGGACAAATACTCTTTCTGCCTGGCCATGCAGTCACTTCCTGCCGACCAGCAGACCTTCATGCGCTCCAAATTAAATGGAGAAGACTCGATATTCAATGATCTTAAGATCAGCGAAAATCCGACAGAACAGAAAATCAACTACATACAACGGCAATACATCCACAATTTATACCGCTTCTATAAACTGTGGAAATTCAAACAGGAAATGCAAGACATTTTCCGTGAGAAACTGGATTTCTGGAACAATCCTCTGCTCCGTCCTTTGATACTGAAAGGAACGTATCACGGTCAGATTACAGACTACCTCTTCTCAAAGGGATACATGCAAGAAGCCGCCGAACTTTATGAAAGTCTGGCCCAACAGAATCCGGCCAACGCAGAAACCTGGCAGAAATTAGGATTTGCCTACCAGAAAAGCAAACTTTATGACAAGGCGGTTAAAGCTTACCTGCAGGCAGATACGATAAAACCCAACCATTTATGGACGCTCAAACATCTGGCTCAATGCCACAAGCTGTCGGGTGATTATTCTCAGGCAGCCTTCTGCTTCCAGAAAGTGCTTGAATTTGACCCTGACAACCTGCACATCCTGATGCAAACCGGTCAATGCCTTGCGGCACTGAAAAATTATCCGGAGGCCATTAAGGTATTCTATAAGGTAGAATTCCTGGAAACACATCCGGAAAAGGCACGACGCGCCATCGGCTGGTGCTATTTCATGTCCGGTAAATACGAAGAAGCTGTCCGGATGTACGATAAGTTGCTTGCTCTGGAAAATCCACAAGCCAACGACTGGCTGAACTCAGGTCACGTGTATCTGGCTATGGGGAACATACCTCAGGCGTTAACTCACTACCGGAAAGCAGAAACGGCCTGCAAATCGAACGAGGAATTCATCTCACAGTTCTTGGCTGACAAGGATGCACTGACGGCACAAGGCCTGTCGGAAAGTCAGGTTTACCTAATGGCTGACATCCTGCGGCAGAAATAACGGAAACACAAGATTCCCCAATAGAAACAACTCCGATAAGGCCTATTACCTTACCGGAGTTGTTTCTATTTTTTTGATATAAGCCAATGCGGCTCCTATGGCCGTCTGATATTCCGCATTTGCCGGAATGATAAAACGTACATCGTACATCTGTGCAATGGTATCGAAAACCGGACGGCACTGGGGCAACTGGGTCAGATTTCCAATCAACACAAAATCACGGATTCCCATTTCCAGCGCTGAAAGTACGGCTGCCTGTCCGATGGACTGCAGTACCATGTGCATCAAGCCCAACGCCAAATCTTCGGGAGACACATTGTTATCCAACTTACCCAATAAGGAAGCCGTGGCATCAAGTGGCAATCCGGGCAAAGAAGTCTGGCAAATATCTTGAATCTGCAAGTCCAATTCCTGCAAATTACCCTTTCCAGCCAGTTCTGACACCCACAGAATGTCCTGCGTATGCAATAACAAACGCGACAATCCCATCAGTGTGCCTCCCCCGATACCGATTCCGCCCACATGGCGAATCTTTTCATGTTCCACCTTCACAAAGGAAGTGCCCGTCCCCATACTCACCACCATGAGCCGGTCCAGCCCCGTGGCATACTGGGCACTCAGACCGTTGGCAATAAACTCATCCGTACGAGCCGTAGGCAGACCGTACAAGGGCTGCTGAATGTATGAACTTCCTACTCCGGTCAGCATTACCTGCTCCACCTCCGAAAGCTGGATAGAATGGTCGTATATATATTTTCCGAATGCACCAAACAGTGAAGTGACAGGGTCCTTGGCAGTGACAAACATCGGATTTCTGATTTCACCGTCTTTCACCCCGACAATCTTGGTGGTGCTTCCTCCTACATCAATTCCTATAATCATAATTCTTAAATCAGGTTGTTTTTTACAATAACGGGCACAAGTCTACAAACTTTTTTCGGGAAAGAAAGCACTTCGGCCACTTTTTTTATAAAAATTAGAAGGCTCACAATTATTCTTCCCCAACGCAAAAGAACAACTGAAAAAAACGCAAGTGCGTTTGATGCAAAACGTACTTGCGTTTTATCTTAAATGCACTTGTGTTTCAAGTTAAACGCACTTGCGTTTTAGTTCAAACGCAAAGGCGTTTTCTCGGGGTAAAAATCCGGCTCTTAAAAAAGGATGAAATTCCCTAAATACCAGATAAATACTCTTTCAATGCGTCCACATATTCAGCCATAGCCTCCCGCCCTGTTGAGGTCATCCGGCAAACGGTACGAGGCTTCTTGCCCACAAAACTTTTTTCCACCTCGATATAACCGGCTTCGCTCAACTTGTCAAGCTGCACACTGAGGTTACCTGCCGTGGCATTGGTCTGCTCTTTCAAGTATACAAAATCAGCCTCGTCCACAGACAAGAGTATCGACATCACAGCTAAACGGAGCTGCGAATGAAGCAACGGATTCAGTTCTTTCAACATACGTTACGGGCCTTTCGGTTTAAATAATGGCCGGGCAACACCATCATGACCACAAACGACAATCCAAAGTACAGATACCAGTCAATGGTAACAGCCTGATGAAGGGTATAGGCCATCAGCATGTAAATGGCAAAACAAAATCCTACCAGCGGTGACCACATCACCAGCCGGCTACGGATGATGATTCCCGTAATGGAAACTCCGATACCGCTATAAAGCAGAGAAAGGGGCAGCATCAAGGAAAAATTGACTCCTCCGTAATGGAATGCCAGCAAAGACATGATGACTACGGTCAGCACAAACAGGCTGCCTATCACTTTCCAGACCTGCAGAATGGCGCGGTCGGTATACGTAATTACCGAAGGAGTTTCCTTTCGCTGCATACGAAGCATAAAGCCCCAGAACAGAAACATGCTGAACCAGCCGATGCTCCAGCGGGCATCACCCGTATAGTACACCAATAAAAACAGCAATACTGAAAGCGCTGCAGTAAAATATCCCCAGTAAAGAAACTGGTTTCCACTGCCCACTTCCATATTCTTCCGTGTAGAACGGATCATTTGTGAAATCAGTTCCAGACTTTCTTGTTCTGATAATTTCTTTTCTTCCATAAGGCAATCAGTTTTAGGTTTTAAACTCAATATGGTTTATAAAATAAACCATAAAACGAAAAATAAAGGCAAGGAGGCGCGCTTCTCTCTTGCCTTAATGCAAATATAAATAAGTTTATTTTATAAACCAAATAAAACGGCAGGAAAATAACAGAAAAAAGCCGTTCCAATCTTTACGACTGAAACGGCTTATATAGAATAAAAAGATGTACTTACTTATTTCTGCAAGTCATTCTCGTTCACCAGTAACTTACCCTGATATTCTCCAGTTAATGTGCGCAGGAAGGATACCATCTGTGCGACTTCCTGTTTTGACAAATCGACGCCAACCTCGTACTTGGCCATGGCTATCACGGCATCTTCCAGCGTAGCCTGTGTTCCATCATGGAAATAAGGCGCAGTCAATGCCACATTACGCAATCCGGGCACTTTAAAGCGATGACGGTCTCTTTCGTCTTTTGTTTCCTTGAAACGGCCATTGTCTTCTATGGTCAGTTCCGTACCACGGTCGGCAAAGTAATCATGCTTGATGCCGAGCAGTTCGTACGACTGTCCACCCATGTTCTCACCTACATGGCAAGTAGCACAGTTGTATTTCTTGAACAAATCATATCCGGCCAGTTCTTCAGCTGTCAGAGCTGCATTATCCCCTTTCAGGTACTTGTCGAAACGTGAGTTCGGTGTAAGCAAAGTTCTTTCAAACTCCTGAATGGCATCTGTAATGTTTGCCTGATTGAAACCGTCGGGATACACTTCCTTGAATGCCTTACTGAAAGCTGCATCCGCATTCAATTTCTCGCAAATCTCATCAAACGACTTACAAGCCATTTCTACCGGATTCAAAGGAGGACCAGCTGCCTGATCGGCCAACGTAGCAGCACGTCCGTCCCAGAACTGCACGAAATTATAATGTGCGTTATACACAGAAGGAGCATTTACTCCACCAAACTGACCTCCTACTCCTTCAGAGAACTGCTTGTTGTCTACTCCACCGGTATTCAACCCGTGGCAAGAGGAACAAGATACGGTATTATCGGCCGACAGACGTACGTCGTGAAACAGCAGATTTCCTAAAATCACTTTCCGCATATCTACCGGTACAGAGTCCTGAACCGGACGAATAGTCTCATTGCCCCACTGTGCATGAGCCAGCTGATTGGGATAGAAGGCTGCACGCTGTGACTTCACCCACGAAAGTGCCATCTGTTTTTCCGTATCATTCAACGAAGCCCCCCAATGCACCAGATAATATTTGGCCATAGGCATGGTGCCGTCTAATATCACCTTCTCTACTTTTGCCAAATCTACCTCGCTGACTTTCTCTCCTTTTTTCAAGGCATCTAACATCGGAGTCATGTCGAAAGAGCGGTAGGCCAGGCGAGCATCTTCCTTGACTAGCTTTCCAGCAACCGGCAAGCTGGCATAAAACGGTAATTCCGGATTGGCAGTATGACAGGCCATACATCCGCTGCTCGCAATGATTTCTTCCATCTGAGCTCTGCTTTCCAAACTGGCTGAAGGGGGACGGTTCACCACCCGATAGGTTGCGGCCAATACCGCAGCTACCACCAGCACTGAAAAAATGATTTTTGTTCTTTTCTTCATAAGAAACTGATTAGATTTTAATAACTCAATAAATATCTCACACGTTAAAATGCTAAGAACGGTTGTATAAATGCACGCTTTGCTGTGCGGCAGGAAGGTAATTCACTCCATACCAGCACATCTGTAGCGAAAGGAAAGACACAATCAGTATCCAATACAGCGTAATCGGAATGTTCCTGCGGAACAAGCGCAGATGTATATACAGCAAATAACCTGTCCACGTAACTGCTGCCCAGGTTTCTTTCGGGTCCCAGCTCCAATAATGTCCCCAGGCTGCTTTTGCCCAGATTGCTCCGGTCAGCATACCGACTGTCAGAAAAGCCAATCCAGCATAAACTAACTTGTCGGCGGCTTCAAGGTAATTCTCCCGATGCTTGTAAAGTCCCATACAGGCCAAGATGAACGCACAGCCTAACACCGAATAGGAAAACATATACACCGTGACATGAGGGACAAACCACGGGCTTTGCAAGGCAGGCATGAGGGACTGGTCATGAATTTCCGGTTTCAGAATATTGATAATCGCAAATACTGCACCTACTACAGTGGAAAAAGACAATATCCAGGGGTACTTCCAACGAAGATAGGTCAGCAAGCCGGATATACCCATAAAGAACGAATACCACAATCTGGTCTCGCCCATGGTACGCAAAGGAGGACGCTGAAGGCTCAGCCAGAATCCGGTAATAAAGGCGGCAAACACCAGTATACCCGACAAGGTCAACCCAATAGCCCATCGGCTCCGCTCTTTGGAGAACAAGGCAAAAACCGCTCCGGCTCCCCATAAAACAATGGCAGGCAAGGCAAACAAATAAAAATTATCCCACGTAATCATTCAAGAATAGTGTTAGTTATATATAAAGTCAGTCAACAAGTTCACTTACAGATTTACTCATCTGCTTGTCTGGTCCTGCTAAAAAGAGCAGTAACCCTCCGCACAGCATCATCACAATGCCCAACAGCATGACGTATTTCAGCGGCTCACGCACAATCTGCACTACACAGTATTCGGGCTCGGCAGAATGCACATCATAGGAAGTCAGGTAATAATCTTCTGCCCAGCTTGCCGAATAGGGCTGGTTTACTTCCAGATGTATGGGTTTTCCATCCATCGAAACTTCGGCAAAGAAGCGGCGTGGGGTACCATTGGAATAATGCTCTACAGTAAAGTTTGTCAGCTGCAACGGTTTCTCCAGGTATACCACATTTCCCTCGGAGGTAAAAGCTTCATTGTTCGGATTAGCCCGAAATACCGGAATGCGTAAGGTCTGTTCCTCTGCACTTCCCATAAATCCGGCAAAGAGTGCCAGCCACAATCCGGCATGATTCAGCATAAAACGCCACCGATTACGTCCCGGCGTGAAAAATCGTCTTACAGTAATCATTCCCAAATGAGTCAGCAACCCGAATAATCCGGTAACAAAAATCCAGGAAGACATAAAATTATAGCAACCCAAACGAGAAAATAGACCCGACTTCTCTGCAGCCTCTTGCGCAGAAAGTTGGGGAAACAAGCCTATCACCAGACAACCGGCCAAAAACCAGCCCAATGTCCAGCAGGTACATTGCGGGGAAAGCCACAGACGGACAGCTTCCGAATGACGCTTCTCCTTATAGCCATATCCTATCAATGCAATCCACAATAAGGCTAAAATAGCATCTAATGGAAAAGCAAAAAAGGCAAACGGAAAGTTGCCCAAAACACATTGGGCTGCCACTGACAGCAGCAATAATAAAATGAATAGTAAGTTAGTCTTTAAGTTCATTCATCAGTCGTTGGTGAAATATGTGCAAAGATAGGGACTTTATTTAATACTGCAACAAAATTGTAAAGATAACAAATCTTTTTCCCAGCAAAATCCGGAAAAAAGATTTGTTATCCTCCCTTTTTTAATGCTCCCGACGCATTCTGTGGCCATATACAGTGATAACCACAAAACAAACGAGCGGAAGTACAAACGACAGATTTACTGCAGGCATCCCCCACAAGGTCTTGCAATCAATGATAGCGGCTTGCAAAGGAGGAAGTACCGACCCGCCAAGAATGGCCATAATCAATCCTGCGGCACCAAACTTGGCGTCATCGCCCATTCCTTTCAGAGCAATACCGTAAATGGTAGGGAACATCAGCGACATGCAGGCTGAAACACCTACCAGACAATACATACCATAGATGTTCTGCAAAAAAATTACTCCCAGCACACACAAGGAAGCGGCAATGGCCAGCACTTTCAACAATTGTCCCGGATTGACATACTTCAGCATCAGGGTACAGACAAAACGGCTGATACAGAAAATGACCATGGCCACGATATTATATTTCTGCGACAAAACTTCGGCAGCCTGTTCTTCCATTCCCTGTGCCATGAACAGACGGGTACCATACTGGATAATGAAAGTCCAGCACATAATCTGCGCACCGACATAGAAGAACTGTGCCACTACTCCATAACGATAACGCTTTACGGCATACAGACGTTTTAACGTAGGAATAAAGTCAATGGAATGAGACTTATCCGCATTCTTCGGCATCTTGGACATACGAATGACGAGAAGCATGACCAGAATGACGATACCGATGGTCAAGTAAGGAGTGATAAGGATGGTCAAGTCTGAATCACGGACCGCCTCAAATTCAGCCTGACTAAGCTGGGCACGCTCGGCCGTATCCATCGGATGCAGCTGATTCTGAATGAAATTCATAGCGACAAACATCCCCATCAACGAACCGATGGGATTGAATGCCTGGGCTAAGTTCAAACGACGGGTAGCCGTTTCTTCCGTTCCCATTGACAAGATATAAGGATTACAGCTGGTCTCCAGAAAAGACAATCCGCAAGTCATGACAAAATAAGCCAACAAAAACGGATAATAGTTTCCGGTCAACTTGGCAGGAAAGAAAGCCAAGGCCGGCACGGCATACAAGCCCAGTCCCATCATGACTCCGGCTTTATAAGTATATTTACGGATAAACATGGCTGCCGGAAAAGCCATGGCAAAATATCCGCCATAAAAAGCCACTTGAACCAAGGTCCCGTCGGTTACGCTCATCCTGAATATCTTGGAAAAAGCCTTGACCATAGGGTTTGTAATGTCGTTTGCAAAGCCCCACAGGGCAAAACAGAAGGTAATCAGGATGAATGGAACCAGATAGCTCACTCCATCTTTCTTTAATATAGATTTGTTTTCTGGTGTATTACTCATGGTGTTAGATTTTAAGTGACGGCTACAGCCCTCTTGGTGTTTTTACTTCATTTGCTGCCTGATGTTGCCGATAGCAGTCGCTTCAACCGGTCCTTC
>ERZ780034.194-NODE-194-length-24178-cov-6.80463_pt1 | contig 24178 bp, 20 predicted proteins | sample MGYA00511855_ERZ780034 | MGnify/ENA primary metagenome ERZ780034 (study PRJEB29588, sample SAMEA2148024) | human gut metagenome | biome: human gut; feature: human-associated habitat; material: faeces | place: Denmark | collected 2008/2010 ...
CGGAGATTCAGAACATCATCCAGTTCCTGGAGAGTTCAGAGAAGGGTGTCATCACTAAGATGTAATGAATGTACATAAAGGGATTTACCATCCCGAATAGTAAATTTTCATTTAGTAAATTCAAGTCATACCTATTTGAATTTTACTTATTATGTGAAGGGCTGGCCGTGAGGTTGGCCCTTTTCCTTTTTCAATTGAACTTAACTTTTGCCTGTGGTTCGATTAATTAATTGAATAAATGTAAATAAATGCTATTTTATTTTGTAATCTCTTCGTTTATGCGTATCTTTGCAGACAATTTGGGTCATTGTGCCCTTTTGGTTTTAAGTTAGTAAAGATTTTTAAAAATGAGAAAGAAACAATATAAGCCTAGCAATCATCGTGGATTGCAGGTCATTACTTTGTGTATCAGTACCGCTATGGTGCTCATTTTGTTGGGATTAGTTATCTTCTCTGTCCTCATGGGACGTAATCTCTCTTCCTATGTGAAGGAGAATCTCGTGGTACAGGTGATGCTCGAACAGGATATGACTAACCCGGAGGGATTGCAGATGTGTAAACGCCTGAATGCAAGACCTTATGTCAATACGCTGACTTATATCACCAAGGAAGAGGCACTGAAAGAAGCTACCCGCGATTTGGGTACCAACCCGAGCGAGTTTGCCGGTGTCAATCCTTTCCAGCCTTCCATAGAGATTACGACGAAGGCAGATTACGCGAACAATGATTCATTGAAGTGGATTGCCAAGGAACTGAAGGCATATCCGCGTGTTACCGAGGTTACTTATCAGCACGACCTGATAGAACAGGTGAACAATTCGTTGGCAAAGATCAGTATCGGATTGCTGATTGTAGCAGCCCTGCTCACCTTCATCTCGTTCTCGCTGATTAACAATACGGTGCGTCTGGGCATCTATGCCCGCCGTTTCTCCATCCATACGATGAAGCTGGTAGGTGCATCCTGGGGCTTTATCCGCCGTCCGTTCCTGCGCAAGGCTGTGCTTGTGGGTGTTGTTTCAGCCCTGCTGGCTGATGGTTTTCTGGGCGGTTGTCTCTATGCATGGTCGCTCCACGAACCGGAACTGATGAATGTTTTGGGCTGGCAGGAACTTGCCATCACCGGCGGCTCCGTCTTCCTCTTCGGTATCATCATCACCGCCTTCTGCGCCTGCATCTCAGTCAATAAGTTCCTGAAGATGAAGGCGGGAGACCTTTATAAGATTTAGTTGATAGTTGATAGTTAAAAGTTAATAGTTAAAAGTTAATAGCAGCTTTGCCGTATAGCAAGTTTGCTATAAACTGTAAATTGTAAATTATATAAAGTAATGGATAAGAAGAATTTAGCATTCGACAAGATGAACTTTATCTTGTTAGGCATCGGAATGACGATTATCATCATCGGTTTTTTGCTGATGAGTGGCGCCGGTTCTAACGAGCATACCTTCGATACTGATATTTTCAGTACCCGTCGCATCGTTGTAGCACCAACCGTAACATTGATAGGTTTCCTTTCAATCATCTATGCGGTGATACATAAACCAAAAGACAATGAATAATTTATAATTAATATACATATTATTATTAGATGGATTTTATTCAGACTATCATTATCTCTATCGTAGAGGGACTGACCGAGTTCTTGCCTGTATCCAGTACGGGCCACATGATTATAGCAGAAAATTTGCTGGGTGTAGATATCCAGGATAAGTTTGTCAACGCCTTTACTGTCATCATCCAGTTTGGCGCCATCCTTTCTGTCATCTGTCTGTATTGGAAGAGATTCTTCTATCCAGAGGCTGTGAAGACCGGTGAGAAGACCTATTTGAAGGCGATGTTCGATTTCTATGCCCGTCTGGTTGTAGGTACCGTGCCTGCCGTGGTATTGGGTCTTGCCTTCAATGATTTCATCGAGTCAAACCTTGGTAATGTACAACTGGTGGGCTGGATGCTTGTCATCGGCGGTATTTTCATGCTCTTCTGCGATAAGATATTCAATAAAGGCAGCGAACAGACCAAGCTTACTTACAAGCGTGCCCTGATTATCGGTTTCATTCAGTGTATAGCGATGATTCCTGGTGTATCGCGCTCCATGTCAACCATCGTAGGTGGTATGTCCCAGCGTCTTACCCGCAAGGCAGCAGCCGAGTTCTCATTCTTCCTGGCTGTGCCAACCATGTTTGGCGCCACCTGTCTCGAGGTTTATAAGCTCATCAGCCATGGCGGCGGCTCATTGCTCACCCAGGGCAACAACCTGTTCACATTGATATTAGGCTCAGTGGTAGCATTCATCGTTGCCATTCTCGCCATCAAGTTTTTCATCAATTATGTCACCAAGTACGGTTTTGCAGCTTTCGGCTGGTACCGTATCGTAGTAGGACTTATCATTATCATCTGCGGCCTTTGCGGTGTAGATATGCAGATGGTTGACTAAACATAAAATATGGATTTCAGAAAAGGAGAAATTATTGCCATCGACAAGCCTTATCGAATGTCGAGTTTCGGAGCCCTGGCACATGTTCGCTATCTGCTCAGCAAGAAGCTCGGTTTTAAGGTGAAGATAGGACATGCCGGTACGCTCGATCCCCTTGCCACTGGCGTGCTGGTGCTCTGCACCGGTAAATGTACCAAGCAGATAGAACAGCTGCAGACCCATACTAAGGAGTATACAGCTACCCTGCAGCTCGGTGCTACTACCGCCAGCTACGATAAGGAACACAGCGTGAATCACACCTATCCTACGAAGCATATCACCCGCCAGCTGGTGGAGGAAACGCTCAAGCAGTTTGTGGGCGAGATTCAGCAGGTTCCGCCTACCTACAGCGCCGTAAAGGTGAATGGCGACCGCTCTTATGCCTTGCGCCGGGCAGGCGAAGAGGTTCAGCTCAAGCCGAAGACAGTGCGTGTAGACGAGATAGAACTCACCGATTATAACGATGAGGAGAAGACCGCCAGCATCCGTGTGGTTTGCGGCAAAGGCACTTACATCCGCTCCCTCGCCCGTGATATCGGCAGGGCTCTCGATAGTGGCGCATACCTTACCGCCCTCCGCCGTACCAAGGCAGGAAGTTTTGCAGTAGAAAACTGCATCAGTTTTGATCATTTCCAGGAATGGCTTGATGAGCAGCCTCTCGAAGACAGCCTTCAGCCATCCAAGTAATAAAAAATATAACATGAAGCTATCACAATTTAACTTTAAGTTGCCAAAAGATCAGGTGGCACTTTATCCACATAAGGCAAAGCACGTGGTAAAAACGGCTAGTGGTGAACGTACATTCGAGATTACTCGCCGCGATGAGTCCCGACTCATGGTTCTCCACAAGAAGTCAGAAACCATTGAGATGTACAAGAAAGATGAAAACGGCAAGGATATGGTTGATGCCGATGGCAATCCAGTATTCCTGCAGTTCAAGGATATCGTGAATTACTTCGAAGAGGGCGATACCTTCATCTTCAACAATACCAAGGTTTTCCCAGCCCGTCTTTATGGTACCAAGGAGAAGACCGATGCCAAGATTGAGGTGTTCCTGCTCCGTGAGCTCAATCCTGAGATGCGCCTTTGGGACGTATTGGTAGAGCCTGCCCGCAAGATCCGTATCGGCAACAAGCTTTTCTTCGATGATGTCAACGAGATGGTTGCCGAGGTTATCGACAATACCACCAGCCGTGGACGTACCCTCCGTTTCCTCTATGATGAGGACGGCAATCATGATGTCTTCAAGCGTTCGCTTTTCGCTCTGGGCGAGGCTCCGCTTCCTCGCTACGTTATCGATGCACGTGAGGATCATCACGCTACAGAGGATGATATGGACGATTTCCAGTGTGTTTTCGCTGAGGTAGAGGGTGCTGTTACTGCACCTGCTACCGGTCTTCACTTCTCACGCGAGCTGATGAAGCGTATGGAAATCAACGGTATCAACGAGGCTTATATCACCCTGCATTGCGGTTTGGGCAACTTCCACGATATTGAGGTGGAGGACCTTACCAAGCACAAGATGGATTCTGAGCAGATGATGATCAGTCAGGAGGCATGCGATCTGGTTAACAAGACCAAGCTTGCCGGCCATCGCGTCTGCGCTATCGGTACCAGTGTGATGAAGGCAACAGAAACGGCTGTAGGCACCGATGGTATGATGAAGGCATTCGACGGATGGACCAACAAGTTCATCTTCCCTCCATACGATTTCGGTCTTGCTGACTGTGCCGTAGCCAATTTCTATCATCCGGAGTCAACCCTGATGATGAGTACTGCAGCCTTTGGCGGTTACGACCTGGTTTACGAGGCATACAAGATGGCTGTGAAGAATGGCTATATGTTTGGCTGCTATGGTGATTCTTTGTTGATGCTTCCAGATTAACTGTGGTATAAACAGTTTATATACACATAGAAGTTGTTGATATTTTGGGTTTTAGCTTAGTTATCCACAATTTTATAAAAGTGTGAATAAGTATGTATCAGGTATATTTAAGTCTCGGTACGAATTTGGGCAACCGAAAGCGCAACATTCGCGAGGTAATTGAAAAGATAGGAGAGCAGATTGGTGTGGTAGAGCGCCAGTCTGCTCTTTACGAAACCAAGCCTTGGGGCTATTCATCGCCCAACGACTATATCAATGCCTGTGTGCTGGTTCTCACCACGATGGCTCCGCGCCAGGTGCTGGAGGCTACGCAGCGCATAGAGAGCGAAATGGGGCGCACTATGAAGTCGGTGGATGGCGAATACCAGGACCGCATCATCGACATTGATATCCTGATGATAGATGACTTGGTGATAGATGAGCCCGATTTCAAGGTTCCCCATCCGTTGATGGAGGAGCGTGAATTCGTGATGAAACCGCTGAAGGAGATACTAAAATAGAGATTTTAAAAAAGAAATTATGCAGTTGTTCGAAAGTTATCACTTCATTTCCTGGGCGGTTATGGCATTGGTCCTACTAGCCCTTTTGATATTTTATATAATTAGCTTGCGCTTAACAGTGAAGAGACAGGTTTGTATCATCAAGTCTCTGCGCCAGCAATTGCAGAATCTTTTAGATCCTTCGGCTTCGGTTGAAGCCGTTCGTACAGATCATCTCTTTTCCGAAGTACAGGGTAAGAATTTGGGCGATGAGGCACTTGAGGCATTGAGTACGGAGCAGGAATTATTTGTCAAGGCAACATTATATATGAAGGAGAAAACTCCTTTTACCAATCCTAATTTTCATATAGATGATTTGGCAAAGGCTTTGTGTTCTAATCGTACTACCTTGGCAAATTGCATCAGGAAATATACTTTCGGTGATATGACCTTATTGCAGTTTATCAATCGTTATCGTCTGAATTATGCCGTTCAGTTATTGTCTTCTCCAGATAATAAGCTAAATATTTCGCAGATTGCAGAAGCTGCGGGCTTTCATTCTCGCAGCGTCTTCAATCGGCAGTTTTTCTTACGGTTTCATTGTTCACCTTCTGAATTTCGAGAGAATCCTCTTAACCAGGCAGAGGGTGAGATGCCTTCTGACTTGGCAAATACACTTGAAAAATAGGCCAGTGAAGAGAATCCTGCCTTGTAAGCTACGTCAATGAGCTTTTGTTGGGGATCATTTGCCATGATTCTCTTGGCTTCTTCTATTCGCAGGCTCGAAATCCAGGAACTGAAACTCATGCCATATTCTTCATTGATAAAGGTTGATAGATATGTTTTGTTGGTGTGTAATCGGCTTGCCAGTTCTTCTATGGTGAATTGTTCTTGCGTATAAGCCTTTTCTTTCAACCACAATGCCAATCTTGGGCGCAATATATTCCTGAAGTCTTCTTTCCTTTTGTTTTTATAGCTGTTGCCGGCAGCTATGGCGTTTTCTTCCTTTTTTGTATCAAGAGCACTTGGGCACTTGTTTTCATCTGTATGGATGCCCCGCTCGCTAGCCAATTGTAGGTTTCCGTATTCTCTGGCATGGTTTATAAAGTTGATGGTGATATAGATATTCACTGCTACAATATAAAACTGCAAGAGCCAGTTGATGAACGCTCCTGATGTGGTGGAAATAACTGCAAAGGCAAAAAGGATATAGAGCAGCCAATGAGTGATGTTCAGCCATTTCAGGAAATGTCTTTGGTCGCTGGAGAAATAGTTGGCCAGTTCTATGTTGTACTGAAGATAGGTTCTATGGAAATAGAACACATGTTGGAAGCATAGTTCCACAATGCCTAACAGGGCGATGATCTGCAGTATGGGGCTGTACTCTTGTAATGCGTCGAGCATAGCAAAAAGGGCAAAGCAAGATGTTGCGCCAAACTTGATTGCTGTGATTTTGCAGCGTCGCTTGGAAATGTATTGATGGTTTATCAGATTACTGAAGGAAAAGGAGAAGCAGATGCCGATGAGATAGAATAGGATGGTATCTAAACTCACCTCCCAATCGTATGAGTATGTCCACACTCCGTTGAAGCTGGCAAGCCAGATCCATATATCTATACTCATTATGAACATGCCAGTAGCCAGTAATCTCTTTGACTTTCGATAGGGCGCATAGATGCTGGTTTGGGGTGTGTTGAAGAATATAAGGAAAAATCCCAGCATGCAATAAATGATGCTGGTCATCGTTACTAAATACGAAAAGTTTTCTTCTAAGAACTCATTCATAATCTTTTTCTTTCAAGTAAATTCTATATATTTAGTTGACTGATAACTACTGATAGGCGCAATGAAAAAATGTTTTGTTTGTATCTCCTGCAGTTATACTCCTGCAAAGTTACAAATTATTTTCCTAAAAATAAAATTTTTATGTTCTAAAAATGCAATTCTTTGATATTTAGTTGGTTTTACACACAATTTTCCCCTCCCATTATGTTCGTTTTTTCTTTTTTCTATCATCTTTTCCTTGCTTTTTTTTTCTGTTTTCTAAAATTGCAAATCGTGTTTTTGCGGTTTTTGATAATATATTTTCCTCTTTTTTTTTAATTTTGCGGCCAAAAATAAGTACATTATAAGAAATTGTATTCTAAGATAATAATATATGAAATTTAGTGGATTTATATCAGTTGCTATATTGTTGTGTTTTTGCATCTTACCTATGCAAGCCCGCCAAGCCGAGCAAACAAAACCATCTCAGCAGATCTGGCAGACTAAGCAGGTTGGCTTGAAGACCAATATGCTTTATTGGGCTACTGCTACCCCTAACTTGGGATTAGAGATGGCTGTAGGCAAAAAGCATACAACTCAGGTTTTCTTCGGCTTGAATCCTTGGAAGCAAAGTGGCGGCAACCATTCCAGTCTTCGTCATTGGATGGTGATGCCTGAGTATCGCTACTGGTTCAATCAGAACTTCGATGGTTGGTTCCTCGGTGCTCATGCTTTAGGAGGACAGTATAATGTAGGTGGCGTGAAGTTTCCTTTCGGGTTATTGAAAGGATTGCGCAACCATCGCTATGAAGGATGGTATGCCGGAGGCGGTATCACAGCCGGTAAGCAATGGAATCTTTCTAAGCACTGGAACTTCGAGGCTTCGCTCGGATTGGGCTATATCCATACCAAATACGATAAATTCGAATGTGGTACCTGTGGTGAAAAACTCAACTCTGCCCATAAGAATTATGTGGGACCCACCAAGGTGGCTCTTTCCCTCATTTATTTGATTCCGGGTAGGGCAGATGAAAAATGCTCAACAGGTGCTCCTCAGATCATCGAGACCATTCAGCAGCCTAAGCAGAACGTATTGAAGCCGGTGCTCCAGTTGCAGGAAGTAGTAGCCGAAGCTCCGAAGATTCGCCATTTGGATAAGCGTGCCTATATCGACTTCCCGGTCAACAGGATAGAATTGCGTGCCGATTATCGCCGTAATCCGGCACAGTTGGATAGCATCATCACTACCATCAAGGCATTGAAGGCGGATAATAACCTGCAGGTGATGGGCATCAATATCCATGGTTTTGCTTCGCCGGAAGGTTCGTATAAGCATAATGAGTATCTGGCAAAGAATCGTGCCATCACCCTGACAGAATATGTCCGCAAGATGGTAGAGTTGCCTGACAGCATCTTTGCGGTATCATCTACCGCTGAGGATTGGGACGGTTTGCGTGAGTATATCCGGGCAAGCAACTTGGAGAAAAAGGAGCAGCTTCTTGCCATAGCCCAGGATGAAAATCTGGATCCAGATGCTCGTGATGCGAAGCTGAAGCAACAATATCCTGCACAGTATCGCACCCTGCTCACCCTCTGCTATCCAGCTCTCCGCCATAGCGACTACCACATTACTTATAAGGTTAAGCCTTTCGATGTGGAAGAGGCAAAGCAGATCATGAAGACCAGGCCGCAGCTGTTGTCGCTCAACGAGTTGTTCATGGTAGCCCAGACCTATGAGGTAGGTTCCATGGAGTTCAATGAGGTGATGGAGCTGGCTGTGCGCATGTATCCGGAGGATGAAACGGCAAACCTGAATGCTGCCATTATCCGTCTAAACAACGGAGATGCCGATGCTGCCAAGCCATATTTGGATAGAGCCGGCGATTCAAAGGAAGCCAATGCCGCAAGAAAGGCGTATGAAATGATGATGATGCAATAGAACGAAAAAGAAATTATAAGTAAAATTAAAACTATAGGATTATGAAGAAATTTACGATGCTTTCATCAGTGCTGGCTTCAGCACTGATGCTGACGATTGCATCCTGTTCTAGCAGTGATGACATAACCGGAGGTAATGGTGGTGAGAATGCAGAAGGCTCAACTTCTTACATTGCTGTGAATTTAAAGACTGTTGGCAATGCTCCAACAGGCAATGCTCGTCAAACCCGCTATACGGATTCCCAAAATGGGACGTATGAAGATGGCGTAGGAGTGGAAAATCAAATAAAGAGTGTACGTTTCTACTTCTTCAATGCCGATGGTACACCTTACATTCTCAATAATGTGAATGGTAAGGGGAATTATATTGATAGAGAAGTCACTGTTAATCCGGGAGACCTGTCTCAAACGGTAGAGGGCATTACTGAAACCATTTTGGTGTTGAATGGTGAGAACCATGTGGCTCCAGCCTCTATGTTGACAGTTATCAATCCAGACATCAATCCAGGATTATTAAAAGATGGTGCACCTTTGCGTTGGTCTGTCATGCGTAAGGAATTGATAGGTACCACGTTTTGTGATGATACTCATTTCATGATGAGCAACTCTACTTACGAGGAAGCAGGAAATGACGTTTGTACAACTCAGTTGACTGGTAAGACCTATGCTTCTTCAGGTGATGCAGAGAAAAATCCTGTCAATGTATATGTAGAGCGTGTCAATGCCAAGGTGAATGCTGATGTTGTCGGCAACTTTGAAAAAGAAACAGCTGATGTTGTTCTTGACGGCGTCAGCATGAAGGACAAACAGAAAACTAAGGTAGGTGAGCTTACTCTGGCAAAAGAAGATGGTACTTCCGATAAAAAGGAAATCTTTGCTTACATTGTAGGCTGGGGATTGGCAAGTGAAAATGGAAAGGCAGAGTTGTTTAAGCAGATTGATACTCAGAAATTTACAGATGAAATTCTTGGTATCCATCCATGGTCAAGTGATGATTATCATCGTAGTTTCTGGTCACTCAGTGTTCCTTTTACTGGAACAGGTGCTAATAAAAATGAACCTTTAAATCATAAGTTCTCTGCGTATACACATAAATTGGGTGATGCTGTCTATACATTGCCTAATACACCTACGGAAGCTATAGATGAAGCTCATATTTATGATAATACTTTGACGAAATTCGTGGTTGCTGCTCGTCTGGCATACAAGGATGCTGATAATAGTTTGAAGCCTGCCGAGATTTGTGAATATAAGGGACAGGAATTCTTGGGAATAGATAATTTGAAGAGGGTCTTTTTAAATGAGATTTCGCGTTACTATAAGAAGGTCCCTGTTGCTGCTGGTGAGCCAGATAAATATGTAAATCTGGATCCTTCTGATATTACCTTTACAACAGATGCTCCATCAGGTACTCAAGCTAAGGATTACGAAGTCTTTGCTACGTTGGAAAATCCAAACCTTACCTTGTACGAACAGAAAGGTGGTGTATGGAATGAGGTAACTGACAAAAGCGGTGTGTACAACATGTTGCAGGGAACCCCTGCAGAGGTGAGAAAAGGTGGTATGGCATACTATTATACAACTATCAAGCACCTTGGCGAAAAAGGTAAGTTGGGAGCATATGGTATTGTTCGTAACCACTCTTATCAAATATCTCTCAATTCTATCAAGGGATTTGGTACTCCTGTTTATAACCCTGAAAAGATTATCGTTCCTACAATACCAAGTAATGATAAGACCTATCTTGCTGCAAAGATCAATGTCCTCTCTTGGCGTGTAGTACCATCTACGGTAGATTTGGACAAGACAGAAAAGAAATAATAAGATTTATATAAATGAAGAAGATTATAAATGATATCAAAGAGAAGGGAAGGCTGATGATGCTCTCTTGCTGCACCATACTCGGCTTGCTGCTCGCATCCTGTGATTATTGGCACGATAGCTACGAGGGATGTGAGGAACTGCTGAAGACTCATCTGAAGGTGCAGTTCATCTACGATATGAACATGAAGTTTGCCGACGCTTTCCCTCATGAGGTTAAGAACGTCACACTTTATGCTTTCGACCAGCAGGGAAAATTGGCTTATGTCAAAACCGAGGCTGCCGAGAAGATTATCGCCGAAGAGGGGATGAACATCGACGACCTGACTCCTGGTGTCTATGATCTTCTTGTATGGGCACAGGGCGAAGAGCGTTATGCTGGCTCCTATACTTTTGGGCAGGCCAGCGTAGGCTCTTCAGCCTGTGATGTGCTCAAGGCTACGGTGAATCGTGCCGATAAGGGAATCATCGACCATGATTTGACTCCGCTCTTCCATGGACAGTTGGCTAAAGCCAATCTCACCAAGATGGAGAAGGGGGGAACGAGAACCGTCAAGGTTTCGCTTACCAAGAACACCAATCATTTCAAGGTGGTGTTGCAAAACCTGTCGGGCGTGAATCTCAGTGCCGATGACTTCATCTTCCAGATTACCGATAACAATGGTAAGATGGATTACGACAACAGTTTGATGGAGGATGAAATGCTTACCTACAACGCCTGGTCTGCTTACTCCGCTTCTGCCGGTGTCAGTTCAGGTAGCAGCGAGCAGACATCAGTGGCATGCGCCATCGCCGAGTTGACCACCAACCGGCTGGTGAAAGGCCACGATATGCGACTGCGCGTATACAATAAGTCAACGGGTGCAAGCATCATCAATATTCCATTGATAGACTATGCCTTGATGGTGAAAGGCAATTACAATAAGTCTATGAGCGACCAGGAATATCTGGATAGACAGGATTCCTACGACCTTGTATTCTTCATTGACGAAAACCACAAATGGCAGGCTGCCTCAGTCATCATCAATTCATGGAGAGTGGTGCTGAGCAAGACTGATATGTAATTAATAATTATTGTATTTAATCATGATGTATGAGATAAAAGGAATAAGATATGCTGGGGGACTGCTTAGGTTCTTCGTATCAATAGCGATGGCTTGGCTAGGCTGTATTGCTTTGGTCTCATGCGACCAAGGAGATACAAATGCAGGGGAAGCGGAAGCAAATATCACGCTTACCCTTTGCTTGAAAGGAGCAGATAAAAATAGTAATACAAGAATGGGGCAACCTTTTGTAAAGCCACTGGCTTCGAGAGGTGATGGAGATGAGACTGAAGATCCGGGAACGGAGATGGAAAACAGTATCGACTTTAGCAGATTCCACGTCGTTTTCTATGATGTAAATCATCGTATGGCTGGAGTCCTGCAAAACATGGTGCTCATTCATATGGGCGGTAATATCTACCGGTTGACAGGCTCTTTGCCAGTGAGCAACAAGGTGCTTGTTGGTAATCATTTTGAAGGAAAAATGGTGGTTTATGCCAATTTCAATATGAGTGAGGCTGACTTGCAGATAGACTACAACGATACGGATATCGCCCAGAAGTCGTTTAATTACGAAGCAAATCCTAAGTATCTGCCGATGTGGGGTGTCAAGAAAGTTGACTTTACACTTGCTGCCGGCAAGCTTCAGGATTTCTCGGATATCAATCTGCTGAGGGCGGTAGCCAAGGTAAAGGTGAATCTGAGTAACGAGATGAAGAATAATGGATGGAGCATATATAGCATGCAACTCATCAACTATAATGACAAGGGATATTGCATGCCTGAGAAATATGCTGAATGCGAAAAGACAGCATCGCTTACTCACGAGGAGTTTGAGCATTTCTATGATTCAAAACAAACTGGTGGCATTACGATGACAGATGATGTTCCTATCTATCTGCCTGAATATCAGAATACGGGCAGAAATGAGGCGGATAAATGCGTCATCAAGGTGAAACTGGCTAGAAACGGATCTGTAGAACAGGATGATTCCGGAATCGAAAAGGAATATACCTTGCGCTTCATTGATTATACAGACAGTGGAGCGGAAGGTACAACCACCAATGATATTGTGCGCGACCATTATTATACCTTCGAGGTATATAAGGACAGCAATGGTCAGAATCTCGTGAAACTGACGGTGAGGAAATGGAATGTACATGATCACGAAGAGATTGTGATGTAATTGTGAATTATAAAACGAGAAAATAATAAATAGAAAAAGCCTTAGGCTTTTCAAAATATAAATATGGCAAAGAAGATATACTATTATATATGTATTTGGGCAGTATGCTTGCTGGCGGCTTGTTCTGCCGGTGATGATGCAACTTCCTTTCCCGGTCAGGCTGATGCCGAGAACCGGGTAGGGGTGACGTTGCAGCTGTCTGCCTTATCTTCCCAGACTTCGCAGTCTTCCCGGTCTTCTCTGACCAGGGCGGGTTGGGAGACGGATATCGAAGCTTTGCCTGGAGAAATGATGAAAAGCTGGTTTGTGGTGGTGGTACAGAATGGACAGATAGAGAAGATTATCACTTCCGATTTGAAATCTGGTGTTACTGAGGTAGAGAAAGACCAGGCCTTTGTGGAGCTGAATAAGGGCGAGACAACCTTCTATTCTTTTGCCAATATCAAGCCTGGAGATATCGGGTTGGATGCCATTGAATCTGTTGGGCAACAGCTGCCAGCTGATTTTGATGAAAAGACTTATCAGATGGACGGCAACTGTCAACGCTTCCATCAGTTGATGACGCCTGACTTTCAGAACGGTTATCCGATGAGTAATAAGCAGACAGTGGATGTGGTTGATAATCAGCAGGTCATCAATCTGGAGGTTATCCGTATGGTGGCTAAGGTACAGCTCTTCATTACCAATGCCACCGATCATGCCATCAATCTGAAGACCATCACCCTTTCGGATGTTACCCAGAATGGTAATCCTAATATCAAGCTTTTACCAAATGTGGATTCGAATAATCAATTGCAAGTGAATCTGCCAAATTCGGCAAAGAAAGGAACTATCACGCTGAGGGCTGCCGCAAACAATGGTATGACCATAGAGGCTAGAGCTAACCAAACGGCTTGTTTCTACATGAACGAGAGTTTGGTAGATAACGGCGAAGATGGTGGCAACCGGTATTTTATCCTTTCGCTTACTACGGTAGATGCGACTACGGGCACTACCAGTAACCATCGTTATGCCATGCTATCATGGAATGAAATCCGGCGCAATGATTATCTGAAGATTCCTATCAAGCTGGAGGATTACCAGATTAGATGGACGGTGGAGGCATTCTCGCCAATCGGTGTGTTGCCGAAGGTAAAGGATGATGGTGAAAATCTTTCGCTTGACTTCGGTTATTATGGAGAGTTTCATATCAAGCCTGAGGTCATCAAGTTGAGCCGTACTGGTTCTCAGCCCCTGCCAGTGAGTCAATGGCAGATGGGAACGGATGCAACAGGTTCTGATGGCTGGACCTTGAAGGAACAGAATCCGCAGGGAGCAGATGGTGTAAACATCTTCGATAGGTCGCCAGCCTGGATACCATCTGCTTATCGTCTGGAAGGAGAAATGGGCAACCATACCGGTTCTGCCATTTATACAATGAAGATTAAGGTGAAGGAACAGAATGGCTTGGGTATGTATCCTATCATCTCCCGCAAGGTTCGCTTTACGATGAAGCAAATAAACCTGACCCGTGCAGGAAAGAATACTGAAAAAATAGTATTAAATACAAAGACTTTTGGCTATGAAAGTAAATAGTTTATTTTCTAAATACATCTTGTTTATCCTGGGCATCATCTCTTTGATGCCTGGTATGGCTTATTCCCAGACCTTTAAGCATTATGAAGGTATCGCCAATAAAACCGGCGATTACGAGGTGATAGATGCTTCAACAGACTGTCTCCGACAGAAAACGCATGTGGTTCATTATTATATCGCTCTGCCTAGCGGCAGAAGCAAGGAATTGTCGTTGCCATTTTCCGGCTATTCGGGCAATGGTGCAGATTTGGAACCTAGAGGATATTTCAGATGGTATAATTACGATACTGATAAAGCTTCTGATCAGTTGGAGATATATTCTAATTTTTTCAGAAGCAAGCTGAAGAGCATGATAGATGCTCATCGTATAAATAAAGGTTTGGTTGCCTATAATCTTTCATCCGGGCCAAATCGTAATTTGGTGGGCGTAGTTTACACCCGCCCCTCTGATACTTCCTGGACTGGGGAGACCATCGCCTGCGATGTGAGTCGATACATGGACGGCTGCAACGGAACAAGCTTCGAGCATGAGCCAACCCTTTCTATCCGATATATCTTCCATATCATGCCGGCAGAAAAGATGGCGGATGATATCAAGAAGAAACTCCTGGAAACGGGAATAGCCAGGGATTATTCTTATGAAGATGGAAAGGGCGTTTCGGCAGGAGTGAAGGATGCCTCTGCCTTTATGACACTCCGCCTCAACCAGAATGATGTGACCAACTATTATTTCCATCCAATGGATAATATCAATACGCATCATGTCTTCGCAGAGGATGAGGCGCATAAGATTAAGGAGACGGATTTCAGTTCTAAGGTTGTTCAGACTACTAAAGTGCAGTGGCGTGTCTACAATTCCGATAAAACTTTATGGAATTATTGGACTCATCCTGGTCCTTATAATAACTTGCCCCTCAGATTTTTTGATTTGTATCTGGATAAGATGAATGGTATTGGTAGCTGGTATGACTTGAATGGTAAGAAGGTTTCCCGTTATTTGAATTTCAAGTATGGCGATCGTATCTATGTGGTGGCAATAGCCATTTCCAGCAGCGGACAGATGTGTCCTATCGCCAATTTCACCTGTCAGCTATTCAACCAGTATCCGATGACTGCGGACGAACTGAAGGCGAAAGGTCAGAATACCCGATTAAATTCTTATCTTGAAGATCATTATCGCTCTGTCAACACCGTTTCTTTTGATGACGATGATGAGGAGCAGACTCTTCTGGCTCCTACAAGCCCGGATGATAACCAGGCCCGCCTGCCTTCTAAATGGAGCAGGCGAAGCTATGGCTTTGTCTATCGTGAATTGATGAATTCCGCTCCGGCAGGCAATATGCATGTAAATCCTAAGCATTCACCGCTGCATGGAGAGTACGGACTCTATAAGTCGGCAAATATAAAGGGAAAGTCAGGATGGGGAAACTCTGGTACAGATAGCTACCTGTGGTGGCCTACTGCCCAGCTCTACGACCGTACCTACGAAAATACGAATGGCACCCAATATGGACATTTCCTCTATATAGATGCTTCCGATGAAAGCCGACAGATTGCCGAAGCTGATTTCAAGGCCGACCTCTGTGTGGGTTCGCAGGTGATTTTCAGTGCTGCCATTGCCGATATGACCACCGGTTCGCAGCGCCCGCAGCTGATGTTCAAGCTCTATGGCGTGAATTACGATGGGAATAACCAGGAAACGGAGCGCAGGTTGCTGCACTCCTTCTCATCCGGCAATTTTTCGGGAAACCGTGAAGGAACAGATGCTGCCAATGTAGGAAAATGGTATCAGGTTTACGGAAAAATGGTGCTGCAGAAGGAGAGCGGCGTGAATAATTTCACCGATTTCAAACTTGTGGTGGATAACATGTGCAAATCTACCTCTGGTGCCGACTATGCCTTCGATGATCTTCGCATTTACACCAAATCATCCAAGGTGGATATCATCCAGAGCTCGCCTATCTGTCCTGATAAGAACACGGCAGAAGATTCCTCCGTTTCCAGCAATATCCTCACCAAACTGAGGGCCTTGCAGGAAACCATGGCGGCACTCATCGCCCCGGCTACAGAGAAGAAACTCTACTTCCGCTTCGTGGATGCCGAAGGAAATCCGGCAAAGAACGTGAACTATGGAACGGCAGAAAGCCCGAACTACAATTGGGGAATCACCACCATATATAATTATGTGGATGATAAGCAAACGGTGGATGGAAAGCCGATGTACGAGAAAATCAACGACGAGTGGAACGTGGTGCTTGCCAACAGATACTTCAATCTGCAGTCGAACCAGACTTACTATGTTAGTTTCGCCTTCGAGGATGATTCGGTGACGGATAAGACCCAGCTTGCGTGGGGAAAGCCTTCGGATGTGTGCTCGCTCTATAGCGCCAACTTCCAGATGGTGCAGCAGAAGGTGCTGGTTACCGATGCCAACGGAAGCATCACCACCACCGTCACCATTCCTTGCGATGACAATGGTAAGCCTGAATATCATATCAAGGCACAGTTGCAGACCGTTGACCAGAACAATGGCGGCAGCATCCAGCTGCATGGCGTGCTTTATAATTGGTATGTGGATGATGCCAAGACTCCGATATTGGAAAACAGTGCCGAGTTCAGTAACATTCCTCTGAGTGTGGGCGATCATACCATCCGTGTGTTTCCTACCAAAACATCTGGCACTATTACCCAGGGCGGCGTGGATTATCAGATTTGTCTCGTTGAGATGTCGTTCAAGCTTCGTGTCGTGAAGAACGGACCGCAGTTGGATCTGGGAGTTTCCGGCGTGGTATATCCTAACAATTATGTTCGCACGGTTCGCATCGGTTTGCCGCAGGTAGCCCTTTTGGCTCAGCGGGAAGCCAAGAAGGGCAAGGGTGGATACTTCTGTATTCCGGTTAGCGGCAAGCACTTTGTGGCAGAAAATTCCAATCGCCTCTACTTTGTTGTGGCTGGGGGGAAAGATCAGCCTGGATCCTTCGCAGTATACCAACGTGATGTATCTTTCGGATACCAACGACCCTGCCTATAAGAACAGGATAGGGGAGAGCCTGACGCTGGCTACGCTTCAGGATAATTACATCGAGCGTAATACCAGCCAGCTGAAGCTGAAGTTTACGCCGCAGTCGGGGACTGCATCTTCTGCTTCTTCCAAGAATGTGCAGTTGCACGAGGGATATTGGTACGAAGGCGTATTGATATTCCGTGAAGATGGCTCCCAGGGAACCACGGTACTCTGTTCGGGCGAGGTATACATCCGCTTTGCGGTGGTACCGGAATACGCTACCTGGAATCCTACTGCCAACAGCAGGATGAGTGCGGCATGGAACAATGATGAAAACTGGCGCCGCTCTGGCCGTGGCGAGCTCTATAAGGGGGCTGATAAATATACGGATTACAGCAGCGGCGGATACGTGCCGATGAAGTTTACCAAGGTAACGATTCCAAATTTGAGCGGACTGTATTTCCCTTCCCTGGGCTATATCGCCTATCAGAAATCCACGGGCATCGCTACCAAACTGAGCAATGCCAAGGGCGATGCAGCTACCACGAATATCCAGTATGATATGCTTGCCCAATGGGATGCCAATACCGAAAGCCACGGGTTGAATGCCGACGGCAATCTGGAGTGTGAACCCTTCTATGGCAACACCTGCGACCAGATTTACTTCAAGCCGGGAGGCGAACTGCTCAACCAGTGTTATCTGATATACAACAAGGCGTGGGTGGAGAAGCAGATGAAGTCAAACACCTGGTATGCCCTCACTTCGCCTTTGCAGGATACCTATGCGGGCGACATCTATGTGCCGGCTGCATCGGGCAGACAGGAGACGGAGGCGTTCGAGCCAATCTCGTTCTCATCATCGGTAAACAATCGTGTAACCAGTCCTGTATATCAGCGAAGCTGGGATGATGCTTCTGCCAAAGAAGTAATCTTGGGCGGCAGCTACGATGCCTACGACTATGCAGGCACCGGCATCACATTCGAGAAACAGAATCTCAATGCGCTTTCAGCCCACTGGAGCCACGTATATAATCAGGTGGATAGGAAATATCAGCCGCTGGAGGGCGTGGCTATCAGGATGGGAGATAAATATACGATGGGTGCATCGGGCGAAGTATTGCTCCGTTTGCCGAAGGCAGATACGCAATATACTTATGTTTCGGCTTCTCAGCAGCAGAGTACGCTTTCGAAGAATGTGGATAAACAGAATGCTTATCGCCTGGTGGTGAATGCCGATGCCCAGGAGAATGCTTTGGGCACAATGAGCTATTCGCTGGTTAATAAGTTGTCGGAGGGCAACAATTATTATCTGGTGGGCAATCCTTATATGGCTACGCTCAGCATGCATAAGTTCCTGAAGGCAAATCCATCGCTACAGTCCAGCTTCTATGTCTATGAGAATGGTGTGTTGAAACTCTATAATCAGTTAGATATGTCAACCACCACGTATGAGTCGAAGAACGACGTGAAGATTTCGCCGATGCAGTCGTTCTTTGTCCGTCTGAAAGATGGACAGAGTGCATCGCAGCTCAACTTCACTTCTGCGATGACGGTAGATAGAGAAGTGTTTGGCGGTGTGAAGACGGCATCGGATGAGGAGCAGAATCTCACGACGCTTACCCTTACGGCTGCTGCATCGGGTTATCGCAGCCGTTCGAGAATCGTTCTTGATGCATCAGCTTCGGAAGATTATGATGATGTCGAGGATGCCCAGCTGCTCTATGATGCCCAGCTGAAGGAAGTTCCGGTGGTCTATACGGTGGCAGGCGATGAGGCTGTGGCGCTGAATTCCTTGCCGGATGTAGATTGGCTGCCACTGGGTGTGGTAGGCAAATCCTCTTCTGTTGGATTGAAAATTGATGGCATCTCTCGTCTTTCTTCTCCTCTCTATCTCTACGATGCTGCCACCCGCAAGTATCAGGAACTGAAGGAGAAAGAAGAGGTGAAGGTAATGGCAAACGAGCACGGCAGATACTTCCTGACGCAGACTCGCAGTACCACAGGTATCGAAGATGCTGAGATGGGAGAGAGTGACGTGAAGATCTATTCTCCAGCCCGGGGATTGATCGTTGTATCCAAGGTGAATGGGCCTCTATTAAATAAGGTGGAGGTTTACACCCTCGATGGAAAACTGGTGGCAGCGAAAAAGGCTGTAGGTGCTGTTTCTGTCAGCATCCCGGTTTCCTCTTCGTCCCAGACTGTCTATATTATCAGAGTATCCTTGATGGATACGCAGACTGTAATAACAAAAAAGCTTTCTCTCCGTTGAGAGAAAGCTTTTTTGTGTTAAACTGAGAAAAAAGAAGAATCCCACCGCTCTTGCGAACGATGGGATTCTGTTCTGTTAAGCAATGTGTCTGCCTAAGCTGATTACTTACGAAGACCGAGGGCCTTGATGATAGCACGATAGCGATTGATGTCGCGATCATACAAGTAATCGAGCAATGCACGACGCTTTCCTACAAGCTGTGTCAACGCACGTGTTGTAGTATAATCTTTACGGTTCTTCTTAACGTGCTCCGTCAAATGAGCAATACGGTATGAGAACAATGCTATCTGGCTCTCAGCTGAACCAGTATCAGAGTTAGACTTTCCGTACTTGCTAAAGATCTCTTCTTTTTTTGCTTTGTCTAAATACATAGCTGTGATACTTAAAATTTAATTATTATGAATGAATGTTATGCATCTTTTGGACCTTCCTCACGGTGGTTTCCGTTAAAATGCGGTGCAAAGGTACAACTTTTCACTGAATTATGCAAATTTTTCGGGAATTTTTTGTAATTTTGCACCCAAATTCATAAAGTATTTAAGGTAAAGGAAATGCAAGACATTAGAAACATTGCAGTTATTGCACACGTTGACCATGGTAAGACTACATTGGTCGACAAGATGATGCTCGCCGGTAAACTGTTCCGCGACGGCCAGGATAACAGTGGCGAAGTGCTCGATTCCAACGACTTGGAGCGCGAGCGTGGTATAACCATTCTCTCAAAGAATGTGTCTATCAATTGGAAAGGTACTAAGATTAATATTCTCGATACTCCAGGACACTCTGACTTCGGTGGTGAGGTTGAGCGCGTGCTCAACATGGCAGACGGTTGCCTCCTCCTCGTCGATGCTTTCGAGGGTCCTATGCCTCAGACCCGTTTCGTGCTGCAGAAGGCTTTGCAGCTCGGACTGAAGCCTATCGTTGTCGTTAATAAGGTAGATAAGCCTAACTGTCGCCCTGAAGAGGTGTACGAGATGGTGTTCGACCTGATGTGCGACCTCGATGCTACAGAAGACCAGCTCGACTTCCCTGTAGTTTACGGTTCTGCCAAGAACGGCTGGATGGGCGAGGACTATAATCATCCAACAGACAATATCGATTATCTGCTCGATAAGATAATTGAGGTTATCCCAGCTCCTAAGCAGCTCGAGGGTACTCCACAGCTCCTTATCACATCACTCGATTACAGCTCTTATACAGGTCGTATCGCCGTAGGTCGTGTACATCGCGGTACATTGAAGGACGGCATGAATGTTACCATCTGCCACCGCGACGGAACCCAGGAGAAGACCAAGATCAAGGAACTCCACACCTTCGAGGGTATGGGCCACAAGAAGACCGATCATGTAGATTCTGGCGATATCTGTGCCGTTATCGGCTTGGAGAAGTTCGAGATTGGTGATACCATCTGCGATTTCGAGAATCCTGAGCCACTGCCTCCAATCGCAGTCGATGAGCCTACCATGAGCATGCTCTTCACCATCAACGATTCACCATTCTTCGGTAAGGAAGGCAAGTTCTGTACATCACGCCATATCCAGGAGCGCTTGAACAAGGAGCTCGAGAAGAACCTCGCTCTCCGCGTACAGCCTTACGAGGATTCTACCGATAAGTGGATTGTATCAGGCCGTGGTGTGCTCCATCTCTCTGTACTCATCGAGACCATGCGCCGCGAGGGCTATGAGCTCCAGGTCGGTCAGCCTCAGGTTATCTATAAGGAGATTGACGGTGTGAAGTGCGAGCCTGTAGAGGAGTTGACCATCAACGTACCAGAGGAGTTTGCTTCTAAGATGATTGATATGGTAACCCGCCGCAAGGGTGATATGACCTCTATGCTGAACATGGGCGAGCGTGTAGACATCGAGTTTGATATCCCATCACGTGGTATCATCGGTCTGCGTACCAACGTGCTTACCGCTTCTCAGGGCGAGGCTATCATGGCTCACCGCTTCAAGGAGTATCAGCCATACAAGGGTGAAATCAGCCGCCGTTCTAACGGTAGCATGATTGCGCTCGAAACCGGTACTGCCTTTGCTTACGCTATCGATAAGCTGCAGGATCGTGGTAAGTTCTTCATCGACCCGGGTGAGGAAGTTTACGGCGGCGAGGTTGTAGGTGAGCATGTTCACGACAACGACCTGGTAGTCAACGTAACCAAGGCTAAGCAGCTTACCAACGTACGTGCTTCCGGTTCTGACGATAAGGCTCGCGTCATTCCTAAGACCGTGATGAGTCTTGAGGAGTGTCTGGAGTATATCCGTGAGGACGAGTACGTAGAGGTAACTCCAAAGAACATGCGTATGCGCAAGATTGAGCTCGATCACCTGAAGCGCAAGCGCAGCAACAAAGACTAAACAGAAATGTTTTTGTGGAGATTTTTTAGAAAGTTTTCATTGCCCTGCTCCCTGGTTATGGGAGCATTGGGCTACCTGTTATTCGCCAATGTGCCCTTTCTGGTGCCCATTGGCGATTATTGTGGTCCGAGGTTGGTAAGTCTGATGCCGGTGGTGCTGTTCTCCCTGCTCTATGTTACTTTCTGTAAGATAGAAATCAAGGAGATGAAGCCTAAGGCGTGGCATTTCATCCTCCAGCTCATCCGTACCTCGCTGGCATTGGCGATGGTAGTACTCATCTTCGAGTTCGGTTCTGATTACAGCACCAAACTGATTCTCGAGGGTGCCTTCATCTGTTTCATCTGTCCTACGGCAGCCGCCGTGGCTGTGGTTACGGAGAAGTTGGGCGGCAGTATCGGTTCGCTAACCACCTATACGGTCATCGCCAACATTTTTACGATGGTCATCATTCCGAGTCTTTTCCCGATGGTAGAGAAGGGGGCAGATGTATCGTTCCTCATGATGAGTGCGATGGTGTTCCGCAATGTCACTACCGTGCTGGTGGTGCCTCTGCTGCTTGCCTTGCTGAGCCGCCGGTTCCTGCCAAAATGGGTGGATAAGGTGAAGAATGTAAAAGATTTGGGCTTTTATATGTGGTGTTTCAACCTCACGATACTGATGGGCGAAACGGTTCGCAACATGCTCCATGCTGAGGTATCGGGCGTAACGATGCTTCTGCTGCTCTTTGTACCGCTGCTGGTATGTCTCCTCCAGTTTGCCATCGGCAAGGCGGTAGGCAGGCATTTCGGTGCGAGTATCAGTGCCGGTCAGGCGTTGGGTCAGAAGAATACGGTAGTGGGCATCTGGCTCACCCTCACCTTCCTGAATCCTCTTGCTGCCGTAGCACCGGGTGCCTATGTAGTATGGCAGAATCTGGTCAATGGCTGGCAACTTTGGTATAAAGAAAAATATGGCAAGCTTAAGTGGTAAGCTTGCCATATTTTTTTTTTTCTAATCCTGGGTAGGGTAGATGAGGTTTTCTTCCCTGATGCAGCAGAGCACCTCATCCAGATATTTTCTGGCTTCATATTTCGCCATAGGCAGGTCGTGGAGCAGGTAGTTGCCGCAGTCCTTTGCCGCCTGTCCCGGAATCTCACCCTCGAAATCAGCGATAAACTGAAAGGTGCGCTTCATCAGTTCCACGATGTCCTTGCTCTCCAGGTCGCCCTTGATAAGGAGATAGTTGCCCGTGAGGCATCCCATCGGTCCCCAGTAGATGATGCGGTCCTTCCACTCCTCGTCGTTGCGCAGATAGGTGGCAGCCAGGTGCTCAATGGTGTGGATGGCACCGTTGTGCAGACAAGGCTCCTGGTTAGGCACCTTCATGCGGATATCGAATGTTGTGATGACTTCTCCGCCTACTTCGTCCTTACGGCTCACGTAGATGCCGCGGAGCAGCTTATTGTGATTGATTGTAAAACTTGGAATCTTATTCATCTTGATAATTAATAATTTACAGTTTACAGACTTTCGAGGAAAGCCTTGGTAACATTGAAAGAGCCTTCAGCCATTTTAGCCCAGAAGTCGAAATACTGCTGTGCCTTGGTATCTTTCAGCGGTACATCGCTGATGATGCGGAAGGAGATGAAAGGCGTCTTGTAGATGTGGCAGGTCTGGGCGATAGAGCAGCTCTCCATATCCACCGCCATCGCCTGAGGGAAGTGTTCCAGGATAGAGCGCATCTTCTCCTTGCTGTCTACAAACCATTCGCCGCTCACAATCTGTCCGGCGTGGATCTTCGGGTGCCTATTGCCCGGCAGGTTGTTGATGGCGAGTGCCTTCTCCACATATTCCTTAGGTGTTTTGAAGGAAGCAGGCATGCCCAGAATCTGTCCGAATTCGCATTCCTCGCCGCAGTAGGCATCGTGGTAAACGCAGTTGGTTGCCACCACCACCTCAGTCACGTTGAGGTTGATATCAGCTCCTCCAGCCACGCCTGAAGAGATGACGAGGTCAGGGTGATAGTTGTCAATCATTTCCACGGCACCTATGGTACTGTTCACCTTACCGATGCCGCATTGCTGCATCACCACCTCGTTATTGCCTATCTTTCCGATAACGAAGTCTTTATAATTTTTTCTCTCAACCTGCGATTCGGTCAATAATGTTTTGAGTTGCGCGAACTCCTTGTCCATCGCAACGATAATTCCTATTTTCATCTTGTATACTAACTTTTGGGTGCAAAGTTACTAAAAATATTGCAGAGAGTAGCAAAGTTTAAGGAGTTTTTAAGGAAAAAGGCTTTTAAAGGTGAAAAAGTAAAAAAGCCCCCGATGCGTGATGCACCGGGGGCTTTGGTCGGTTACCGAAGTAGCATACCACTTCTTCTTACCTGCGTTTTCACCAGTCTG
>ERZ780034.195-NODE-195-length-24131-cov-3.01666_pt1 | contig 24131 bp, 20 predicted proteins | sample MGYA00511855_ERZ780034 | MGnify/ENA primary metagenome ERZ780034 (study PRJEB29588, sample SAMEA2148024) | human gut metagenome | biome: human gut; feature: human-associated habitat; material: faeces | place: Denmark | collected 2008/2010 ...
TTTTCGATGAAAGAAAGGTTAAATTATGATGAAAAACAAGAGTTCTAACATTCCGGTTCGATAAGTCCGTATGTATGTCCTTTTCTCTTGTAAACTACGTTTACTTCGTCATTCTCTGCATTTCTGAATACGAAGAAATCGTGGCCTGAAAGCTCCATCTGGATGCATGCGTCCTCAGGATACATAGGTTTCATACCAAATCTCTTGGTACGGACAATCTTGATTTCCTCGTCCTCTGCATCGTCTGCCTCTACGAAATCATCCTGGAATATCGCCGGTGCATATTTCTTTGCGGAAATCTTGGTTCTGTATTTGCGAAGCTGTCTCTCGATTACTTCCTCTACGAGGTCAATTGATACGTACATATCGTTGCTGACCTGCTCTGAACGGATAACATGTCCCTTTGCCGGGATAGTAACCTCGATTTTCTGTCTATCCTTTTCTACGCTGAGTGTAACGTATACGTCTGTGTCCGGTTTAAAAAACTTCTCCAGCTTTGACAGCTTCTCCTCTACTGCCTGCTTAAGCCCCTCTGTTAATTCGATGTTTTTTCCTGAAATTGTTATTCTCATGATGTCCAACCCCTTTACCGTTTATTTGATACGTTGTCTGTATCATGTAAATATTATACCATAAATTTCGTTTTCATCAATCATTTTTATGCAATTTATATAAATAATCAAGGGTTTATTTACGGTTTTTCGCGAAATCGCTTGATTTCGCTATGATTAGGGATTTCATCAGAATAAAAAACATCAAGTCGAGTGATTTTTTATACACTATCGCAACATTTCTCAACTACAACAGCACATCTAAGCTATCACAACGTTTCTAAGCTACCACAGCGCATCTAACCTATCCCAGTGCCTCAAGCTGAGAGGAAAGCTCCTCCCACGCCTCCATATCAATAAGGATTTCTTCCTCGAGAGCGTCTATCTCGTTTTGGATTTCCGTGAGCTTTGAGTAGCTTGACTGATACTCCGGCTTCATGAGCTCAGCCTTGAGCTCATCGAGCTTTGCTTCCTTGACCGCCAGGTCCTCCTCGGCCTTTTTGACCTTTTTTTGTATCTTTGAGCGTTCCTTGCCCGGGTTGTAGTATGCCTTGCCTGTTGATGAGACAGCCATGCCGCCTGCCTGGGCTGCACTATTTGCATTGGTGCTTTCGCCCACATTACCTGCTGCAGCATTTTGTGACGTGCTCCGGTTTGCATCACTGCCGGTCTGACTGCTGCCGTTCTGACTTATCACACCGCCAAATATTGCATTGCCTCTGTATGCATTTTTGCTCTCCTCTGCCTCACGATCGAGCTTTTCCTGATACTGCTCATAGCCAAACTGATAGAGATTGGTCGTGCCGTCCTCGAACACAAGCAGCTGTGTGGCTACCTTTTTCACAAAATATCTGTCGTGTGATACAAAAATCAGTGTGCCCTTGTAGTCCTTAAGCATGCTCTCCAGCGTTTCCTTGCCTACGATATCCATATGGTTAGTTGGCTCATCGAGCACGAGCACGTTCGGTCTGGTCTTTAAAATCTTGCAAAGCGCCAGTCTGACTTTTTCTCCTCCTGATAGCATATTTACGTTCTTGAACACGTCATCCCCTGAAAAAAGGAAGGCTCCGAGTGCATTTCTGGCCTCGGTTTCCGTGAGATTCGGATACTCATCCCAAAAATCATCGAGCACAGTCTTGTTGCTTGTATACATGGCCATCTGCTGGTCGAAATATCCTATCTGCACGTTGGTTCCAAAGCGGTACTCGCCTGAAAGCGCAGGGATCTTACCCACGATAGTCTTTAAAAATGTCGATTTTCCAAGTCCGTTTCCGCCGAGTATGCCAAGCTTTTCGCCTCTTTTCAAATCAAGCGACACTACGGAGAGCGGATGGTCATAGCCGATTGCAAGCTCTGATGTATAAAGCACATCGTTTCCGGTCTCCTTTTCGGGCTGGAAATTGGCATGGAAGGTCTTGTTGTCGTACTTGTCCGGCGCCTCGATAATCACCATGCGGTCGATAGCCTTCTGCTTTGACTGCGCCATGGATGTCTTGGTCGGCTTGCCCTTGAAGCGCGTAACCATACGCTGCAAACGCTCTATCTCCTTCTGCTGGGCGATGTGATCCTTCATCTGCTTGTCGTAGTTTTCCTTTTTGCGGGCGATAAAATTGGTATAATTGCCCGGATAGCGCCTTGCTGTGCCGTACTCTATCTCGTATACCACATCTACCACATTGTCGAGAAACATACGGTCATGGGATACGACAACCACTGCCTTCGGGTACGACTTCAGATAGCCCTCAAGCCACTCAATCGTCGTGACATCGAGGTGGTTGGTCGGCTCGTCCAAAAGCAGTATGTCAGGCTTTGACAAAAGCAGCTTTATGAATGCTATCTTGGTCTGCTGCCCACCGGAAAAGTCACGGATTGGCTTTTTGCGCTCATCGTCAGAGAAGCCGAACTTGCGGATCATGACCTCATATTCCTTCTCATAATAGTAGCCGCCATCATCCTTGAAGGCTTCCTCCATCGCTGTATATCTGGCTACCTTTTCATCGGAATAATCATGCTCGAGCTCTGCAGCCGCGCGCGCAAGCTCTGCCTTTCGCTCGTCCATTTTCACGAAGCATTTGCGCACCTCCTGCTCGAGTGTCACATCAGGATCATCAAACGCAATCTGCTTCAGATACCCTATCTCCGGGTTTCCTGCCTTCGCAATAAAGGCGCTCTCATCGCTGTCGAGCTTTTCCATCTCAACCTCGCCTGAAATGAGCTTTAAAAGTGTTGTCTTGCCACAGCCGTTTCTGCCGACTATCGCTATCTTTTCTGTGTTTCTGATTTCAAAATCTATACTATGCAAAATGACGTCGTCGCCAAATGCGACAGCGCCATTACTTATCTGGTAGAGCATATACTATCCTTTCATGCTTATGCCTGCTGCTTAATTGTTAGCCATAATGTAGTTGACAAACTGTGTTGCAGTACGTCCCGAAATGCCACCATGGCTGAGCTCCCACTTGTTTGCCTCCCTGCACAGCTCCTCGTCTGAAAGTGTGCAGCCGCTCTTTCTCGCAAGCTCTGTTACGATATTGAAGAACTCCTTCTGCGATGGCTTTGAGTAGCTGATTGTCACACCAAAACGGTTTACAAGTGACAACTTCTCCTCAACTGTATCTGAGTGGTGCTTGTCATTGCTGTTGTCCTGGTCATTGCGGTCATTCCATGTCTCCTTGATCAGGTGACGGCGGTTAGAGGTTGCATAAATCAGTATGTTGTCAGGCTTTGTCTCCACACCGCCCTCGATAACTGCCTTTAGGAACTTGTACTCAATCTCATGCTCCTCGAATGAGAGGTCATCCATATATATGATAAATCTGTAGTTTCTGTTTTTGATTGCTGCGATAATTTTTGACAGATATTTAAACTGATGCTTGTATATCTCAATCATGCGCAGTCCGTCATCATAATACTGATTGACAATGGCCTTGATGCTTGTTGATTTTCCGGTTCCGCTGTCTCCGAAAAGCAACACATTGTTGGCCTTTTTGCCCTGTACAAACGCTTCTGTATTGTCAGTGAGCTTTTTCTTCTGGATTTCATAACCGATCAGGTCATCGAGCATGACCGCATCCATATTGTTGATTGGCATGAAGGAGAAGCCACCGTCCAGATGCTCCTCAATCCTGAATGCCTTGTTGAGACCAAACATGCCGACTCCGTATGCCTTGTAAAAGCCTGTTACCACATCAAAGAACTCCTGCTCGTCCTTAGCTGCCTCAAGCTTCTTGCTCAGCGCCCTTACTTTCTCGCTGACATTGTGATTGTACATAAGGTCCTTTTTCACAATGGCCTTATAATTGCTGATCTGTGTGAAGCAGTCGATTCCGAGTGCTGACTCGATTGGCTTGAAATCATAATCGAAAAGCTTCTTAAAAATCCTGAAATCGTTTGCCACAAGCCCGTTTACGCTGCCATCGCTGGCTCCGACCTTCTCACAGGTGATGGAAAACGGATTCTCACTCATCATAAGGAAGAAAGTGAGATAGTTGTGCCACAGATTGTCATCAAAACCATAGTCTGTCGCTACCTTTAGGATTCTCTTGACCTGTGTATTGATGTCGCGCACAAGCTCTGTCTTGTTGTACTCGCCCACCTCAAACTGCTCAAAGAGCTGGCCCAATTTATAAAGTATCTCATCCTGAGATAAATCTCCGTACATAAGTAATTTTGATATTTCCTGATACATGGCTGTTCCTCCTGGCTTTGCCTTGTTTTCGCTGCTAACATATGATTATAAACACTGCGCCACGATTTTGCAAGAGCTTGTGTGCCCGGTATAGCGCAGGAGACACAAAAAGGCGGAGCTAAAACTCCACCTTTATTGTTGTGCCACGCCCCACCTCGCTGTCGAGCGTCAGCTCTGCATCATGCAGCTGCACTATATGCTTTACTATCGCAAGCCCAAGGCCTGTGCCGCCGGTCTCCTTCGAGCGGCTCTTGTCCACTCTGTAGAAGCGCTCAAAGACGCGCTCCTGCTGATCCTTTGGGATGCCTATGCCGTTGTCCTCGACCGTGAGAACTGTCTTGCCACCGAGCTTGTGTACCGTCACATTTACGGTGCCGCCCTCATTGTTGTAGCGGATAGCATTCTGGCAGAGATTCTCAACGAGCTCCGTGAGAAGCTGCCTGTTGCCTCGTACCATACAGTCGGTGCCGTCAAAATTGAGTGCTACTTTTCTCTGCTCGGCATTCACCTGTAGATTTTCCATGCAGTCCTTGACCAGACCGTACAGATCAAGCTGTTCAAAGCCCTGCTGCGCCTCGCTGGAATCAAGCTCCGAGAGCTTTATGATATCATTGATTAAGGAAAGCAGGCGCTGTGCATTTCTTCTGATTTCAGTGGCAAAATGAATCTGCTGCTCCTTTTCGACCATGCCGTTTTCTATGAGCTCTGCATAGCCGGAGATGGCTGTGAGCGGAGTCTTTAGCTCGTGTGACACATTGGCTGTGAAGTCCTGTCTGCTCTTTGCCGCGGCAAGCACGCCCTCATGCTGTATCCTTATCGCATTCATGAACGGCACGAGCTCCTTGTACTCTGTCTTTTTCTCGATGACAGAGGCCTGCTCCAGGTTGCCTGCGAGTGTCTCGATTGGCTTCATGAGCTTTCTGGTCAGGCTCTTGGCGAGAACCACACATATTCCTACTATGATAACCGTCACTATAAGCATGGCAGGTATACTGCTTGCAAACATGTTCCATATACTTCTTGCTGCAATGGAGACACGCAGTACCGTTCCATCATTGAGCTTTATGGCATGATAGAAGGTATTGCTGTTCATGGTGGCTGATGTTCTCACGCTGTCTCCCGTACCTTTATCAAATGCTGATTCAACTTCCGGTCTATTGCCATGATTTTCAAGTTTTTTCACATTATTTTGATTGTCATACAGCACTGTGCCGTCCTTGTCAATCCAGGTGACACGAATACCCTCCACGTCAATCTGCGGAATTTCATTTATATTCTGTTTTAGTATTCCGGTGCTTTCTATTGTCTCTGCCATGACCTGCAGGTCTTCCTTTACCTGCTTCTGAAAGAGGTAATAGTTGATTACTGTCATGGAAACCATAGTGGCAATTGCTACAAAAAGTGCTGTTGCTACCAGATAGTAATTAATCTTCTTTTTCATGCTGTACGCTCCGCTTATGTATATTAGAAATCATTATAACAGCTATTATTCTATAACATAGCCCACATTTCTGACTGTCTTTATCCTGCTGCCATAGTCACCCAGCTTATGGCGGAGTGTCTTTATGTGCATGTCCACTGTACGTGTCTCGCCCTCAAAGTCAGTATCCCAGACGCTTCTCATGATGACCTCCCTGGTCATGACTATTCCCTGACTGCCCATCAGAAGCCTTAAAAGCTCGTACTCCTTGTATGTAAGGTCAACCGGCTCATTGTTCACTGTAACCACATGGCGCTCATGGTCAATCACCAGATCATCCAGCTTTAAAAGCTTCGGCTCCTCCTTCACAGTTCTCCTGAGCAGTGCCTTTACTCTTGTGATAAGCTCCATGATTGAGAAAGGCTTTTTGATGTAATCATCTGCGCCCCCGTCAAGCCCTTTTATCATATCCATCTCTGTGGTCTTGGCTGTGACCATTATAATAGGAATATCCTGTGTAGCCGGACGTTTTCTGAGCTTTCTCACGATATCGTAGCCGCTCTCATCCGGAAGCATCACATCAAGCAGTATGAGGTCCGGTACGAGCTCATCCAGCTTCTTGTAAAATTCCTTTGCGTTTTCAAATGCACTGACGATGTAATTACTGTTTTTTAAAGCAATAGTCTCTATCTCACGTATGCTCTCATCATCCTCTACAATATAAATAAGTGCCATAGCTTTCTCCATTTCAAAAAATCTTATGTAAAATTTTTACCTGCTTTTTACTTTCGATTATACATTACTAATGTAAAACAGACGATGGTTTTATGTAAAATTTATGTAAAATCCATCGTCTGTATCAATTTTGTCTGTATATAACTATGATTTAATTTTTCAGCATAAAGATTAAATCATGATTTGCGAACCTTGTCATCAAGTGCAAATTCAACCCACTCAGCAATATTTGTCGCATGGTCTCCAATACGCTCGAAGTATTTTGCAACCATGAGAAGATCCTCTGCCTGCTCACCATCCTCCGGATGTTCCCTGATGAAATCAATAAGCTCAGCCTTTACCTTATCAAAAAGATCATCAACCACATCATCCTGCTTCATCACTATGCGAGCCTTGTCATTGTTCTTCTCAACATACGCCTCGATTGCCCTGATAAGCATAAGCATTGTCTCTGAAGCCATGCTCTTGACATGCTCTATATTGACCCTGTATGGCTTGTCACTGCTCATCAAAATGGTCATCTCGCTGATATCGGCTGCGTGGTCTCCTATACGCTCCATATCAGTAACCATCTTCATCGCTGCAGAAATTGTTCTAAGGTCTCTTGCTACAGGCTGCTGCTGCATGAGCAGATCAAAGCACAGGCTCTCTATCTTTTTCTGCTCTCTGTCTATCTCTGAATCGCCCTCCATGATGGCTTTGGCGCTATCGGCATCCTGATGTATAAATGCCTCGATTGCTTTCTGGATTGACTCCTCAATCATGCTTCCCATGTGCATCATTTCTTCATTCAGCTTCTTAAGCTGCTCGTCGAATTTCGATCTCATTAACCAAACCTCCCTGTGATGTAATCCTCTGTTCTCTTGTCCTGTGGATATGAGAAAATTGTCTTTGTGTCACCAAACTCTACCATATCTCCCACAAGAAAGAAGGCTGTATCGTCTGACACACGCACTGCCTGCTGCATGTTATGTGTCACTACTACAACTGTGTACTTTTTCTTTAAATCCTCCATGAGCTCCTCTATCTTTGAAGTAGAGATAGGGTCGAGCGCTGATGTTGGCTCATCCATCAAAAGCACCTCCGGCTGTACGGCAAGCGCTCTCGCAATACACAGTCTCTGCTGCTGTCCGCCTGACAGCCCCATAGCAGATTTCTTTAATCTATCTTTAACTTCATTGAATATCGCAGCACCCTGAAGGCTTTCCTCAACTATCTGGTCGAGTATCTTTTTATCCTTGATGCCATGCACTCTCGGGCCATATGCGATATTGTCATATATGCTCATCGGGAACGGATTTGGCTGCTGGAAAACCATGCCGACCTTTTTGCGAAGTACGGTTGTATCGACTGATGGTGCATATATATTCTCACCATCTATCTCTATGCTTCCCTCGATTCTGACGTTGTCAACCAGATCATTCATTCTGTTGATACACTTTAAAAATGTAGACTTACCACATCCTGACGGTCCGATCAGCGCTGTCACGCTGTTTTCTTTTATGTCCATATTGACACCATGCAGTGCATGATTCTGGCCATAATACAGATTCAGGTCGCGAACCTGAATTTTGATTTTTTTCTCCATTTGTATCTCCTGCAACATGTAATAAATTTCTTGTCTTCGAGAATACATTATATGGATGCTTTGTAAAATGCTCTATCAGATGTATGTAAAATCTATGTCAAATTTTTACACACATAAATTATTCGCACTGTTTGTATTTATTATTTGTATACACTATTTATATGCTTTATAGTCGGCTTTATTAAAGTACTGTCTGGTTAAAGTATTGTATCTTTAATAATTAAAAGCTCATCCATTATCCTGTCTGCATCAATATTTGAGTAATTGATAATAAACTGATGCCTGTCCTCCTTTGGCTTGATCAGGTTGAAATGGGTAATCGCCTGAAGCTTTATGCCTTTTTTCAAAAGCCTTTCTTCAACTGTTTTGTCCGGAAGGTTCGTGTCAAACTGTATGATAAAATGCAGTCCGGAGTCATTTTCTATTACCCTGCATTCCTTTTCAGTGAAGCAGCCTTTTATGGACGAAAGCACGCTCTGGCGCTTTCTGCCGTAGTGCAGTCTCATTCTGTTTATGTGCTTTTCAAAATAGCCCTCGCTGATAAATCGTGCCAGCGTATACTGCTCGAAGGTCGATACCGTACATGAGTAAAATGAAAGCCTCCTGTAAAACTCATTTGCCAGATGCTCCGGCAGCACCATGTAGCTGATTCGGATGGTGGATGTGAGAGATTTTGAAAATGTATTTATATAGATGACCTTTTCACACGCATCAATCGAGAGGATGGGCGGTATCGGGTGTCCGTTCATGCGAAACTCACTGTCATAATCATCCTCTATGATGTATCTGTCGCTGCTCTCGTTGGCCCATGCCAAAAGCTCATAGCGGCGGTTCACAGGCATCGTGATTCCTGTCGGAAAATGGTGTGTCGGGCTGATATGTGCTATCTGCGCGTTCGCTTTCTTTATAAGCTCCACGCTGATGCCCTGCTCATCCATCTGCACCGGCAGGCATTTTGCATTGTTGCACTCGTATATCTGGCTGATTTTCTTATAGCCCGGATCCTCCACGCAGTATACCTTGTCCGTACCCAAAAGCTTCACAAGCAGTCCGTACAGATACTCTGTTCCCGCTCCGACTATTATCTGGTCCGGGTCCACATTCATACCGCGAAACGATGACAGATGGCTTGCTATCGCTTCCCGAAGCTCTCTCACTCCGCCACACGGCGACACCGACAAAAGCTCCTGCTCCCTAAGGGAAATCGTCTCTCGCATGAGCTTTGCCCATATAGAAAACGGAAAGTTACCCGAGTCTGTCCTGTTTGATGAGAAGTCAAATATACTTTCATCCTGCTCGGGCGGCAGCTTTATGCTAAGCTCCTTCTGCACCGGTGCCTTGATTACTCTGATATCTGACACATCGGCTATGAAATAGCCCTTCTTGGGCCTTGCAAACATATAACCCTCGCCTATCAACTGGTCATATGCATTTTCAACCGTAATGGTACTAACTCCCAGATTCTTGGCGAGGGTACGTTTTGATGGCATTTTCTCCCCGGAGCTTAATTTTCCCTGTGATATATCGTTTTTGATGCACTCATACAGACATTTGTATAGTGGACCGTCTATTTTTGTGAGGTCGTAGGTCAGCATTTGATTCACCGCTTTCTGGCATTTTTATTTTCCTTATTTTGAATATTTTAATATTACCAGATGTAGCGTATTATTGCAACCATGATATGCGACTGGTGTGGGCAAATATAAATTGATGCAAAAATACAAATGTAAAAAACAAAAGGAGATTTAACAAATGGAAAACAATAAGAATACTCAATACGAACTCAATAAAGGGCTTGCGCAGATGCTAAAGGGCGGTGTCATCATGGATGTCACGACTCCGGAGCAGGCCAGGATTGCCGAGGCAGCCGGTGCATGTGCTGTTATGGCGCTTGAGAGAATCCCTGCTGATATCAGAGCCGCAGGCGGTGTTTCAAGAATGAGCGATCCTAAGATGATTAAGGGCATTCAGGAGGCTGTCAGCATCCCCGTCATGGCAAAGTGCCGTATAGGTCACTTCGTGGAGGCTCAGATACTTGAGGCTATCGAGATTGACTACATTGATGAGTCTGAGGTGCTTTCACCTGCTGATGATGTGTACCATATAAATAAGAGAGATTTCAAGGTGCCTTTCGTATGTGGTGCAAGAGATTTAGGAGAAGCTCTTCGCCAGATCAACGAGGGAGCTTCCATGATCCGTACAAAGGGTGAGCCCGGTACCGGTGATATCGTGCAGGCGGTCAGACATATGAGAAAGATGAATTCTGAGATTGCTAAGCTTACTTCCATGCGTGAGGATGAGCTTTTCGAGGCAGCTAAAAATCTTCAGGTGCCTTTCGAGCTGGTCAAATTCGTTCATGATAACGGCAAACTTCCGGTTGTAAACTTTGCGGCAGGCGGTGTGGCTACTCCGGCTGATGCGGCTCTTATGATGCAGCTCGGTGCTGAGGGTGTGTTCGTCGGTTCAGGTATCTTCAAATCAGGCGATCCTGCCAAGAGAGCTGCCGCTATCGTAAAAGCTGTGACAAACTTTACTGATGCAAAGCTCATCGCAGAGCTTTCTGAGAATCTCGGTGAGGCTATGGTCGGAATCAACGAGAGCGAGATTAAAATCATCATGGAGGAAAGAGGCAAATAAAATGAAATCAGGACTTAAGATTGGTGTTTTAGCTGTTCAGGGAGCGTTTATTGAGCACAAGCGCATGCTTGAGTCTCTTGGGTGCGAATGTGTAGAGCTGCGCCGGAAATCAGATATCTGTGACTTAGACGGACTCGTGCTGCCTGGAGGTGAGAGCACTGTGCAGGGCAAGCTGCTCCGTGAGCTTGATATGTTTGATGAGCTTAAGGAAAGAATCGCAAACGGACTTCCGGTGCTTGCAACCTGCGCCGGTCTTATCCTTTTAGCTTCACATATCAGCAACGATGACAACGTATATTTCGGCACTTTGCCTGTCACTGTTAAAAGAAATGCCTACGGCAGACAGCTTGGAAGCTTTGAGGCTACAGCAAGGTTTGACAACAGCTTCGACTTTACCATGACATTTATCAGGGCGCCTTACGTGGAAGCTATTGACGACTCCGCCAAAAATGATGTACATGTGCTCGCCGAGTATGACGGCAAAATTGTCGGCGTGCAGTATAAGAACCAGATTGGGCTGGCTTTCCATCCGGAGCTTGATGATGATACACGGATTCATGAGAGGTTTTTGGAGATGATATTGGGAAATTAAATCACGTCTATATTATGATTAAAGGGTCAAAATATCTTTTGACCCTCATATCATATTATTGAATGGCTATATGTGATATTACACATCTAATCTGAAACATGTGATATAGAGCATAGATGGAAAGCATAATAATATTACGCTTACACAATTGAAATGTTTGCGTGTAAAGGCCGGGGCATCTGCCCCGGATTTTGTTGTTTCTTATGTCGTATAAGTTCAATATATAATATGATTAGACGGTCAATAGGTATCATAATATTGTTTTAAAAAGCCTAAAACTCCAGAGTCACCTTAAACAGATCACCGTCCACAGTCAGCTCCAAAGTACCATTCATGAGCTTCATGAGACTTTCTGCAATAGACAGTCCAAGTCCGCTGCCCTCGGTATTTCGCGAACTGTCTCCTCTGACAAAACGCTCCTTGAGCTCATCGCTTGAGATATTAAGCGGTGTAGCTGATACATTCTTGAAGGTTATGATGGCTCCGCTGTCCTTTGGAATGATGTCAATGTACACTCTCGTGCACGGCTGGGCGTATTTGTTGATATTGTTCATCAGGTTATCAAACACTCTCCACAGATGTCGTCCGTCTGCCTGAATCATGACAGGCGTAACGTCATTTTTAATAATTAAATCAAGATTATTTTTCTTGAATTTTTCTTCATATTCCCCAGCTACCTGTGATAACATAACAGCTGCATCCAGTTCCTCCAGCTCTACGTTTATGCTGCCCGTAGATGCCTTTGACGCTTCGAGTAAATCCTGAATTAATTTTTTCAAACGTGATGACTGTCTGTCAAGAACGTCAAGATATTCGCGTACCTTCTCGTTATCTATGTCCTCCTTCTGCAACAGGTCCACATAATTGATAATCGAGGTGAGCGGTGTCTTGATATCATGCGACACATTTGTGATGAGCTCCGTCCTGAAGCGCTCGCTCTTCATTTTTTCAGAGACCGCCGCCTCTATTCCATTGCTCACATTATTCAAATCCTCGCCATGCTTTCTGAAAAACAGCATAAGCCTTGATGTATCAACCGGCTGTGAAAAATCACCGTTTGCTATAGCCTTTGCAGCGCATCTTATCCTGTCATACTGCATGATAAATGCGATAAGCAGCGCAAGCTCTATAAGCTTTATAATGAATATAAATCCAATACTCCCTATTCCAAAGCCTATAAGCTCAAGCAGGCATATGAAACCAAATGCCAGCATACTGATCAAAAACAGCGGTACATTTCTTTCTATCCATGAAAAGCCGTATCTGATTGGAGCAAATACCATCCTGCATAGCTTTTTGACAGGCTTTAAGAAAAATCTAACAACATAGTAGCACAATGTATGCTTCCAGAACTCATGTGCCCTGATTCTTACGTATGTTGTCAGGATTGCTTCAAGCGAAACCATGGTTGCCGCCAGACAAATGAGTGCCACCACCGGAAGCTGCTTTATAAGCAAAAAGCCTGCCGGAAATACCATAAAGTCTGCAAACATTGTCACTCCAAGCATCACCTCATACGGCAGCCTGTCATATAATCGTAATTTAATTTCTTCCGAATCCTCACGTTTTCCGGCAACTGTCAGCAGATACCCCGCTGTAATCACAAAACCAAGTATAAATATGACAAACAATACACTCAAATGAGCCTCTGTAAATTCCATGACGTCAAGTAAGCTGTCTGCCTGATTGAAGTAATCGCCCTTTTCCTGAAGCTGCTGCGGAAGCTTTGCATACACATAATAGTACTCAGGCTTATCTTCTGTTGAGGTATATGGATAATACACAAATCCTGTATCTGATATATTAAAGGTATCCGGTAAAAGCTCATAGCTCTCATTCACCTGCTCCACCACTTTTATGATTTCGTAGCTGTCATAATAAATATCCTCATCATAATCGTAGTAAGAGCCGTCACTATCAAAGCGCGAATCGCCGTCATCACTCAGATTCATGCCACACTTTATATGATTTCCTTTTTCATCATAGCACTTTACATTTTTCCACTCGGCAAAGCCTGTAATATCGAGTGACTGGCCTGTAAACATCTCCTCGTAGGCAAAGTAATTATTTCCATTCTCATCGGTTTTCTCAACTGCCTTATATAAGCCAAGCGAGCTGTTATCGTTAGAGCCTGTCATCACCCTCACCTTTGGAATGACATAAGCGGTACCATCATTCAGGCACAGATAAAAGAGCCCATTTGTCTTGGAATACATGATTGAGCTGATTCTCTCACTGTTCATACTGTTTGATGCATCGTCTGACTCTTCATAGCTGCCGCTCATTGCATCCCACAGATATGATAGCCTGTTCCACTTTAAGTTCTCTGCCTTGTAGCTAAAAATATAATCCGGATTTGATATTTCATCCACACTTGAATACACCTTTGCTGCATCAGATTTTACATCTACCTTGTCCTCTGATGTTTCATTACTCTTTACCACTGCGGCCTGCAGATTGGTATCATTAGTCATCTGCGAAAATGCATTGTCATCACCGGATTCATAATTGTACACCATCTGTCTGCTATAGGCTCCTGCAATATTCGCATGAATTTCATCCCTTAGCTGTGCTGTGCTTTCATAATTGTTTGTATACACTGCAACTAACGTTGTTACAACAAGCCCTGCCGCCATGACCGAGCATACTATAAATGCCGCCAGCTTAAGCCACAGATTTCTTGATATTTTTTTCATATCATTCACCTTCCATTTTATAGTGCTTCACTTGACAAAGCTGTATCAAGCATGCACCTATTCAGCGTCAATTTTGTATCCGCGCCCCCAGATAACCTTTAAGTATCTTGGCTCCGCCGGATTTATCTCTACTTTTTCTCTGAGATGACGGATATGTACCGCCACCGTGTTTTCTGTCCCGTATGGCTCATCCTTCCAGACCTTTGCATATATCTGATTCGGCGAATACACCTCGCCCGGATGCTCCATGAGAAGCTTCAAAATATCGTACTCTGTACGTGTGAGATTTGCTGCCTCACCATCAACTGTCACTGTCTTTGATTTGTCATCGAGCTCAATGCCGCCGATTACCAGCTTTCCTACGCTTGTATTGCCCGCGCCGAGAAGCATGTATCTCCTGATTTGCGACTTCACCCTCGCCTGCAGCTCTACCGGATTAAACGGTTTCGTCACATAGTCGTCTGCTCCGACCGTGAGCCCGAGTACCTTGTCAGTGTCCTCACTTTTGGCAGTGAGCAGTATGACCGGCACATTAGAGATTTTTCTGATTTCCACCATCGCCTCTATGCCGTCCATGACAGGCATCATTATATCCATCAGGACAAGATGCACATCATTGTGTTTTACTATATCGAGCGCCTCCAGCCCGTTTCGCGCCGGGATTACCTCGTAGCCATCGCTGGTTAAATAAATGCTGATTGCCGATACAATGTCTTTTTCATCATCACATACTAATACTTTATACATAATTGCCTCCGGAAGTTTTATGTTGTTCTTATTGTATCAATTGTAACATTAAAATCCAATTATGTAACACATTAAGATTTGTTTAAGAAATAATCTTAATGAAACTCAAAAGGAGCTCCGATTTACTGATATCAAATCGAAGCTTCTTTTCTTAGTTAGATTATTATATTGGTCATTTACTATATTCGTTAATTTATTATTATGATTAAAGGGGTAAAATACCTTTTGAGCCTCATATCATTATAATAACCGGTTGATTTGTTTACTTCGCCTGGAATTTCTTTGCCAGCACCTTTGTCAGGATGTTGATTAAGAATACGATTACGAGAAGCACAACCGCAATTCCAAATGCCTGGTCGAATTTTCCTTCACTTGTCGCTGCAAGGTAGAGCTTGATGGTAAGTGTTCCACCTGACTGCATTATCTTTGAGAAATAACCGCTGGCAACCTTTGGAAGCATTCCTGCACTTCCTGCCGTAAAGAGGAGTGCTGCTGACTCACCTACTATTCGGCCGATTGCAAGGATAACACCTGTGATGATTCCCGGCATGGCTGACGGCAGCAGGATGGTGCGGATGGTGTGCCATTTTCCGGCTCCAAGTCCGACTGCTCCGTGTCTGTAGCTGTCCGGTACAGTTTTAAGCGCCTCCTGTGTATTTCTTGTGATGAGAGGCAGCACCATGAGTGTCAGTGTCAGTGAGCCTGTCAGGATACTGTAGCCAAAGCCTATTGTCTGTCCGAAAAACATCATTCCGAAGAGGCCAAAGATGATTGACGGTATTCCTGCAAGTGTCTCTGTGGCAAACTCTATTGTGGATACGAGCTTACCCGGCTTTGCATACTCATTCAAGTACACAGCTGCTCCCACTCCGACAGGAGTTGCTATGAGCATGGTGATAATTATGATGTAAAGTGTATTGAGCAGGTTTCCCGCTATTCCGACAGTACCTCTTAAGACGGATGTCTCGCTGGTCAGAAACTGCCAGTTTACCTGGCCGATTCCCCTGACAAATACATATATGATGATTCCCGCAAGCAGCACTACCGATAATGCCGCACACAGATATATGAAAAAGTATACTACATCATCGCCTATTCTACGGCGTTTTCCATTTATACTAGTCATTTTCCACAGCTCCTTTCTTTTTGAGTTTCATAAGGGTGAGATTGATTATCATGATAAACACAAAAAGCACAAGACCTACTGAGAAAAGCACCTGTCTGTGAAGTCCGCTGGCGTATCCCATCTCGCTGACGAGCTGTGTGGTAAGGAAACGCACTGAGTTGAACGGAAGTGGAAAGCTTACCGTTCCACCGGCTACCATGTTGATAGCCATCGCTTCTCCAAGCGCACGACCTATTCCGAGCACAATTCCTGTCATGATTCCTGACTTTGCTGCAGGAACCGTCACTTTAAATATTGTCTGTATCTTTGTTGCTCCAAGAGCAAGGGATGCCGCTCTCATCTGCTGCGGTACTGCCTGTATTGATGATACGCTCATGTTTATTACCGTAGGAAGAATCATGATTGCAAGCACTATGATTGCTGCAAGCAAATTTGATCCGCCGGTAAACTGATGTGTTGCTGAGTTTGCAAAAATATGTTTCTCCAGCTTGTATAATACCGGATTAAGTATCATAAGTCCCAAAAGTCCATAGATTACTGATGGAATGGCTGCAAGCAGCTCTACTGCCGGCTGCACTACCGCTGAGAGCTTTTTGTTTGACACCTCAGTGAGAAATACTGCCGTAAGAAGAGCAATCGGTACTCCTATGAGTAAAGATACCGCTGTTCCTATGATGGATGTGAGGATTATGTACAATATTCCGTAGCTTGGGTCTGCCGCTGTCGGCGCCCATTTTGTTCCGAATAAGAGGTTTAACACTCCGACCTTGAAAAATGCCGGTGCACCTTTAAGGAACATATAAATTGTTATTGATAATACTGCGAATATTGCCACAACCGCACATACCGTGAATATTATTTTGGCAACATTCTCTACTATGGATTTATGTTTCATTTGATACTCCTTGTTTCAAAAAGTTCCCCAGGAAACCTGCCATTTCCTGAGGAAACCCTGTATCTTATCGATATGTATTAATACTGATGTCTAATATCGATGTCTGTATTTTGTATTATTTTTTATACTTACTAGCGATGTCTCGTATCGATGTCTGTATTTCGTATCATTAATATGCCCGATAATTTCTACTGAGGGAGGATAAGGCCCACCTTCTTGATAACTGCCTGTCCCTCATCTGAGTTTACATAGTCAAACCAAGCTTTAACAATATCGTTCTGCTCGTCAATCTTGCCCTTTGTAGCCATTACGAATGGACGAGAAAGAAGATATTTGCCTGCCACAATGTTTTCCTCTGTTGCCTCTACTCCGTCAATTTTCATTGCTGTTACTGTATCATCAAGCACGTCAAGTGAAACATATCCGATTGCTCCCGGTGTTGAGCCTACCTTTGCAAGAACTGCTCCTGTTGAGTCAAGCTCCTGTGCATATTTGCACTGATCCTTTACATCAAGAAGCTCCTCGAATGCTCCTCTTGTACCTGAAGCTGCCTCACGACCGATTGCTACGATTGCCTCATCTTTTCCACCAAGGTCTTTCCAGTTTGAAATCTCACCTGTGTAGATTTTCTTTAAGTCATCTGATGTAAGCTCTGTTACTGAGTTGTCCTTGTCTGTGATTACTGCGATTCCGTCGATTGCTACGATGTTTTCCTCAACACCGTTTGCTTTCTCATCATCTGTAAGTGCTCTCGATGAATCTCCGATATCTACGCTTCCTGCTGTTACTGACTCGATTCCTGAACCAGAGCCTGTATACTCTACTGTTACTGTTACTCCAGGGTTTTTCTCCATGAATGACTCCTTGAGCGCCTCACAAAGCTTCTCCATTGAAGTACTTCCTGCAAGTGAAAGTGAACCGTTTAAGTTCTCATTTGATGTACCTTCATCTGCGCTTGTATCTGCATTGTTGTCTGCTCCGTCTGAGCTTGAGCCACATCCTGTAAATGCTGCTGTCATCATTGTTGCAGCAGTTGCTAAAACTAAAAGTTTTTTCATACGATTTTTCATTTTAATTTCCTCTTTCATTTCTTTCTTGAATTTATTTCTTTGTTTGTTACAACTGATATAGTAATGGGGAAATGTAAAATGCAAAATCATTAGTGTGTAAAATGCATGTAAAAAAATATTTTTAATTTACAGTACGATTGTAAATTTAATAGACCTGCCATCTTTACTTTCTGCAGTGATTTTTCCTTTGTGTGCCTTTACTATGGCATAGGCTGCTGATAAACCAATTCCGAAGCCTCCTGTTTTTGAGTTGTGTGAAGTATCCGTGCGGTAGAAGCGCTCAAACAGCATGTCCTGTCTGCCTTTTTTGATGTTTGCAGTCTCGTCTACAGTGTTCCACACTGTAATTATACGGTTTTTACCGGATAGTTTCAGGGATATTTCTATTTTCGGTGCCGGATTTATGGTGGTGACACAATCGTTTTGTGTTTGGGTGGTTTTATTAAGATTTGTTTTATTAAGATTCTTTTTATTGATATTACTCTTTTCGAAGATTACGCTGCTGTATCCTGAATACTTCATTGCATTATCAAGTAAAATTGATACAAGCTGTCTGATAGTCTTCTTATCGCCTGTATACAGTATTCCATCTGTCACATCTATTGTGAGCTTTTTCCCTTTGGTCCGGGCTATCGCTTTAAACGGTTCTGCGGTATCAAGTATTGCGTCAGATAATGAAAATTCCAGCATCTCAAGCTTTGTTGCTTCCTCATCCATTCTCGACAAAAATACAAGCTTTTCCGTGAGCGAGGTCAAGCGTGCCACCTGTTTTCTGGTGCTGCTTGTCCATTCATTCTCTCCCTCCATCATCTCGATGACCTCTGTATTTGCATCTATTATGGTAAGTGGAGTTTTTATTTCATGGCTGGCATCAGTTATGAACCGCTTCTGCTTTTCATAGCTTTCCGATACAGGCTTTAGTATTTTTCCCGAGAAGAAGTATATCATAATAAATACTACGACAAGTCCGAACACACTGATTCCAACACTGGCTAATACATATGTTCTTATTGTTGAAAGTTCTCGCTGACAACTCAGAAAAATATACATTGTAGAGCCACCCTCACCTACTGTCATGTATTTAAAACTTTCTGAGAATCCATTTTTGCCATCACCCTTTTTGCCTGATTTCCAAAGCTTTTTCGCGTATTGTGCTGCATTCTCTGACGAAACAGATGCTATTTTACTTGTGTCAATATTTTCCACATCGCCCTTGCTGTTTATTGTGACAGTGAAGTATCTGGTATCAAACTGACTCTCCGGCGAGATGCCATGGCGTTTTAGGTCATTCTCATTTAAGTCAGCCTGATTCATATCCTCCGGTGGCTGTACATCTGTTCTGCCGGATGGTGGCTCCTTGAGCGTGGGTGTTCCTTTATTTATACTATCATCTGCTGTGCTGCCTGATGTGTCTGTGTTTGTGCTTTCTGTGCCGGTGTTTGTGTTTTCATCATTTTTTTTATTGCTTTCCACTCCCATGTTCTTCTGCTCTAAAAGATCCGGGAATGTTCCTCCGTTTACGGCAATCAGCTTAAGGCGCGCATCCAATGCTTCATTCGTACTTATATAATTTGCAATGTTTATCGTGCCTACAATTACAATGAGAACGATTGAAACTGATAACATTGCTATGGCTATAAATTTTCTTCGTAATTTTTTGAGCATTTTATCACCTGCACATTTTTTCTATTTCATGTTCTACATCCATTGGGTCCAATGGACTTTCCGCTGTTTCATATGTCAATATAAGATTTTTACCCTGATAATATCCATTTGCGTTATATTTCAATATCTTTCGATAAGCTTTATTTCGATAATCAGGATTGTCTATCAATCCAAGATGCTCCCAAAGAATTATGTCGCCATTTTTCTTCTCAACCGTAAAATCGGGATAATAAATAACATCTGAGATTTTAATCGCCTTCTCGTACTCAAACTTTATATTATTATCATACAAGGATGTCGCAATAATTACTTCTGATTTTGACCGCACTATAATTCCCATTTTAGTATAAAATAGTTACTGCTCAAATTCATAGGTGCCCCTGCCATATGGATAATAATTGTATATTATAGCTTTTACACTGATGTCTGAATAATCCCTAAATTATCGAATATCCCACACCTCGGGTTGCCTTTATCTGTGCTGCAGAGCCCACTGATGCCAGCTTTTTCCGCAGATAGGATATGTAAACCCACACGACATTCTGTTCTGCTTCCGAATCATAGCCCCATATCCTGTCCATAAACTGGTCTGCCGATATTATCTGTCCAGGATTGGTCATAAGCATCTCAAGCATCTGATATTCCTTGTTTGCAAGTCTGATTCCGACGTTTTGAGTTCCAATACTTGGATTTCCTGCATTTTGATTTCCTGATACTTGTCCGTCCGAAGTATTATCTCCTTTGATTTTACCGGTCAGATTACCATTATCCTCATTATTAGCGTCTGTATGTAGTGTATTGTTTTCAATGCTACCTGCATTCTTAATGCTTGCAGGTCCGGTCAGCATATAGGTTGACCTATCCAACGTGATGTCTCCAAATGTCAGCACTGAGCCTGTTGTATCAGCCTTGCGTCTTGTCATAGCGCGGATTCGTGCCAAAAGCTCCTTCATGGAAAATGGCTTAGTCAGATAATCATCGGCACCACTGTCGAGTCCTTCCACGCGGTCATCTATCTCAGCCTTTGCTGTAAGCATCAATACCGGAACAGAATTGCCATGACTTCTGATAGTTTTGAGCACCGTAATGCCATCCATTTTAGGCATCATGATGTCCAGTATTACTCCGTCATAGTTATCTGAGTTTTCTATATAGTCGAGCGCCTCTGCTCCGTCATAGACGGCATCAACTGAATAGTTGTTGTGTTTTAACACCGCTACAAGTGCGCGGCTTAAATCCTCTTCGTCCTCTGCCAGTAATAATCTCATGATGACCTCCTTCTTACTTTCACTCATTATATCATATTATTTAACTATTCAGAACAACCACACGCACATTGTTCACAAAACCGCATGATGCTCTTGCTTTGTTTTCACTCCGTTTTGACGCCAGCCTGACATCACACTGTCAGGCTATGCGTCATAGTATATAATGATATGATGATCAAAAAGTATTTTGCCCCTCATTTATGATTAAAGAGATACCTCCGATTCACTTCCTGATGCTGAAAGTGTATAGGTCTGACCTGCCTTCAAAGCTGCTGTACTTATTATCACACAGTCATATTTCTTTTGGGCTGTATATGAAATAATCTCATTTCCGTCAGCATCCTTTAATATCACATCACCGGCATCGGCCTGTGAATCAAGCTTTACAAAGGCTGCCTGCTGCTTTGATTCGCTGCTCACATCCTCTGCCATACCGCTGCTTCCCACCGCGACAACAGTTCCTCCATTGATATCAAAGGATGATTTCTCTCCATAATCTATGGCACTGTTTCCGTTGTCTGATGGACCGTCCACATAAACTTCTCCACCGTTTATAGTCAGGTCTCCGTTTGAGTCAAGGCCATCGCCACCTGCCAGCACGTGTACGTAGCCACCGTTGATGACCATCCACATTTCATCATCTGATGCAGTGTCTGTATCCTGCGCTGTGTCTGATGGGCTGTCCTGCTTCTGTGCTGTGACTGTTATGTTGCCGGTTGTCTGCGCTGTGTCTGATGTGTTGTCCTGCTTCTGTGCTGCGACTGTTATATTGCCGGTTGTCTGCGCCGTATCTGATGTATCATCCGGCTTCTGCGTATTGTCTGATGTATTGTCTGATGTGTCATCCGGCCTCTGTGCTGAATCCGGTGCCTGCATACCCTTGAAGCCATCTCCTCCCCTGCCGCCAAAACCGCTCGCATCATTTCCGCCAGCTGCATTCATGCCGTCGTCACTTGCAGTGATATCTATTTTACCATCATTTATTGTGATATTGAGCCCCTCTAAGCCCTCATAGCTCTCTGTGACTGTAATGGTTCCACCATTGACAAGCAGTGCACTGTCTGCGTGCATTCCGTCATCTCCTGAGCTGATGGTATAGGTTCCGTCATTTATTGTGACGTCAGAATTGCTGTGGAATGCATCATCCGCAGAGTTGATGGTAAATGTTCCTCCATTTACATAGAGAGCACCATCTGACTTGATACCCTTGGTGCTTGTTGAGTCTGTATCGGATGATGTAGATGAATTATTTTCTGAGTCAGCATCTGGTGATGCAGATGATGAAGACTCTGAACCGGTATCTGACGATGCGCTTGAAGCAGTTGTTTTGTCTGCAATATCCTTACTTTGTGAATTCTTATCAGACTTCTGCCCATCCGATGTGTCTGTACCAGGCTTATCCGGTGGTGTCTGTGCAGTCTGACCTCCTGTATTGTCCGAAGCCTTTTCATCAGGCCGGCTTCCATCAAAGCTGTCACCGTCCGGTCTATCCGGCGGTGTCTGCCCGGTCTGTTTACCTGAAGCACTGCCAGAATCACTTTTGTCAGAACCATCTCCGCTCGTTTTATCTCCACTTGGCGCTTCTCCATCTTGTGCAGCTCCACCCGGTGCGCCACCTCCCATATTGTCTCTGGTTCCGCCTCCCGGCATGTCATTGTGTGTTTTTGTGGCATTTTCAGCTCCGTCGCCTGCAGTTATATCAAAGTCTCCGTCATCAATTTGTACCACATATGATGCATCTATGCCGTCACCTGTACTCTCAATTGTAAAATCACCGGATGCAATGTATACAAAGCCCTTTTCATTATCATCCGCGTTTTCTGAGTGAATTCCATCCTTGCCGGAAGTCAGATTGTATGTACCGTCTGCAATTCGCACGCTGTCTTTTCCTGAAAGCGCATGATTTTCTGCTGTGATATTATAGGTGCCGCCTACAAGCTTCAAATCATCCTTTGATACAATTCCGTGCCCGTACTCTGAATTTATGGTAAGTGTCCCCTTGCCATTCAGTGTCAGGTCATCCTTTGAAAAAATCACAGCATCTATATTGTTATCATCAATTGTCTCATACTCTGCCGTGTTCATGAGAATGTTCTCTGAGCCCTCTGCCAGCGTAATAAATGTCTTATCTGCATTCTTTACATATATTGCTGCGCTCGATGCGCATGTTATGTCAGCATTATCAAGCACAAGCTGTACCTTGGCTGAGTCTGCATCTACGACAATCTGTCCCTCTGACAAGGCTCCGGAAAGCACATATGTCCCCTCCTTAGTTATAGTGATGATATTTCCGGATATATACACACCACTTGCAGCATTTTCAGTCTCATTTGTTTCTGACTCGTCTGCTTTTGACGCATCGGTCTCTGTATCATCCCCTACGGTTACTGTGGTCGAATCATCTGCCAGGTTGATTTTTACTGCGCTGCTCTCATCATAGCCCACATCAAGATCTCTCTCCGTAAACATATCATCATATGAATAAATTCCATTGACCGTGGCTCCATCCGCTAAACCTGCAGAGGTCTGGGCAGCTGATATCTCTGTGCCTGAATTTTTGACTGTCGAGCAGGCTGTTACGGACATTGCCATGATTACAGCTGCACCAATTATCCCGTATAGCTTGATATTTTGAAAATATTTTTTAACTTTTCTATAGCTCATTCGTATTTACCTCCTGTTGCATAATTGCGATTTCGAGGTTGCCGTTTCGGCATCGAAGCTCATCTATAAAGCTCTTTTCCATCGCCAAATCCTTAATTGTTATGTGATAGGTAAGCTTGTAAAGGCTTCCCATATTTGTTGTCTTTACAGAAACAATCTCACAGCCTGTGAGATATTTCTCAAATAAATCATCAAAGACAGAACCATAATTTAAATCCTCCGGAATTGTAATCCTTAGTGTTCTGTCACATGTAGCTCTTTTGTGTGTGCCAAAGCCTGATATATTGAACACGAGCATCACCATGCCCATGATTAATGCAAAAAGCACTGCAAATGCCAGATACCCCATTCCTGCGATAAGTCCTGCTGCCATAGCAAGGAAAATTGTGCCTATCTCCTTTGCCGTTCCCGGTACCGAACGGAAACGCACCAGTGAAAAGGCTCCAGCTACCGCTACTCCTGCACCGACATTACCGTTTACCATCATGATGACTATGCACACCACTGCCGGAAGCATCGCAAGCGTTATCGCAAAGCTTGCTGTATATCGGCTTTTGTATGTGTAAACCCATGTAATAAAGGCTCCGATTATCAGTGAAACCACTATACAAATTATGAAATCCGGCACCGAAATGACCGTTGTGGCTGTTGTATCAAATAATCCTGTAAAAATGTTGCTAAGCATATGTAATCCTCCGTTATATCTATTTTCTAATATTTCTTTTATAATATTACTTTTATAATATTACCCTCATATTTTTACTCTTATATTTTTGCTCTTATATTTTT
>ERZ780034.199-NODE-199-length-23556-cov-8.35437_pt1 | contig 23556 bp, 27 predicted proteins | sample MGYA00511855_ERZ780034 | MGnify/ENA primary metagenome ERZ780034 (study PRJEB29588, sample SAMEA2148024) | human gut metagenome | biome: human gut; feature: human-associated habitat; material: faeces | place: Denmark | collected 2008/2010 ...
TCAGTTGAACGTGACACAGATGGATGTGTTTTCCCGTTTGATGATGGACCGTATCATATTCTTGGGAACCCAGATAGATGATTACACGGCCAATACGTTGCAGGCTCAGTTGCTTTATTTGGATTCGGTGGATCCGGGAAAAGATATTTCCATCTATATCAATTCGCCCGGCGGTTCGGTGTATGCCGGATTGGGTATTTATGATACGATGCAGTTTATCAGCAGTCCCGTAGCTACGATTTGCACGGGCATGGCAGCGTCTATGGCAGCCGTACTGTTGGTGGCCGGAGCCGAAGGCTAGCGGTCGGCCTTGACCCACAGCCGTGTGATGATTCACCAACCGATGGGTGGGGCACAGGGACAGGCCTCGGATATCGAGATAACGGCGCGTGAGATTCAGAAATTGAAGAAAGAACTTTATACGATTATCGCAGAACATTCTCATACCGATTTCGACAAGGTGTGGGCTGATTCCGACCGTGATTATTGGATGACGGCGCAGGAGGCCAAAGAGTATGGTATGATAGATAGTGTTTTGGTTCGTAAGAAACCGGAATCGGCTAACGATGTCCTTAATTCGTAAATGGAATGGCAATGAAGAAAGCATGTTCTTTTTGCGGCAGGGCGGAGCGCGATGTGCCTTTGCTCATTACCGGGGTGAATGGTTTTATATGCAGCGACTGTGCGCAACAGGCTTACCGGATTGTGAAAGATTCTTTGCCCGTGGAGCACAAGGAGAAGGATGATTTGGGGTTCGATTTGGCCGAGTTGCCCAAACCGCGCGATATTAAGGCTTATCTGGACCAGTATGTCATCGGGCAGGATGATGCCAAGCGTAATCTTGCCGTGGCTGTTTACAACCATTATAAAAGATTGGCACAGCAGACATCGGACGATGGAGTGGAAATCGAGAAATCGAATATAATCATGGTGGGAAGCACCGGAACGGGAAAAACCCTTCTGGCCCGTACCATAGCCAAATTATTGCATGTGCCTTTCACGATAGTGGATGCTACGGTATTTACCGAGGCCGGCTATGTAGGGGAGGACGTAGAGAGTATTCTTTCCCGTTTGTTGCAGGTGGCCGATTATAATGTACAGGCTGCTCAACGGGGTATTGTCTTTATCGATGAAATCGACAAGATAGCCCGTAAGAGCGATAATCCTTCCATCACGCGTGACGTGAGCGGGGAAGGGGTACAACAGGGGTTGCTGAAACTTCTGGAGGGTTCGATGGTCAATGTGCCGCCCAAGGGGGGACGCAAGCATCCGGATCAGGATTACATCCATGTGGATACGCGTAATATCCTGTTCATCTGCGGAGGAGCATTTGACGGTATCGAGAAGAAGATAGCCCAGCGGATGAATACGCATGTGGTCGGTTATAACTCGGTGCAGAATATGCAGCATATCGACAAGTCTAACCTGATGAAGTATATCCTTCCGCAGGACTTGAAATCTTTCGGGCTGATTCCGGAAATCATAGGTCGTTTGCCGGTGCTGACCTATCTGAATCCGCTCGACCGTATGGCATTGCGCAATATATTGACGGAACCGAAGAACTCCATTGTGAAGCAGCAGGTCAAGCTCTTTGAAATGGATGGCATTAAGCTGTCTTTTGACGAAGATACGTTGGAGTATATCGTGGACAAGGCCGTGGAGTATAATCTCGGTGCCCGCGGACTGCGTTCCATCATGGAGAGTATCATGATGGATGCGATGTTTGAAATCCCCTCCAAAAAAGTAAAGACGTTCAAGGTGACGTTGGAGTATGCCAAAAAACAATTGGAGAAGGCCAACCTTTCCGGTTTGAAAGCAAGTTAACAGGAGGACGTTCGTGGAATTTTGAGTTAAGAAATGAAGAAATCCTGAAAATAGTTTCCCAATAATTTGCAAATATGAGGTATTTGTTTATAACTTTGTTAGGGGCAACAATGTTAAACCTGAGTTTGATTTTATTGGAAAACTATTGATATGGATGCAATGCTGAATTTGACAGAACCTCTTAAGCGGTATTTTGGCTTTGAAACCTTTAAGGGCGACCAGGAAGCCATCATACGCAATGTGTTGGCGGGCAGGGATACTTTTGTTCTGATGCCTACCGGCGGAGGAAAATCGTTGTGCTACCAGTTACCGTCTCTTTTGATGGAAGGTACGGCGATTGTCATATCGCCTTTGATTGCTTTGATGAAAAATCAAGTGGATGCAATCCGGGCGGTGTGCGGAGATGACGGCGTTGCTCATTATCTGAATTCGTCTCTGAACAAAGGGGCGATAGATATGGTGAAGAGTGATATTCTGCACGGGAAGACCAAGTTGCTTTATGTAGCTCCGGAATCGTTGACGAAAGACGAGAATGTGGATTTTCTCCGGAATGTGAAAATTTCGTTTTATGCGATAGACGAGGCGCATTGTATATCGGAATGGGGGCACGACTTCCGGCCGGAATACAGGCGGATTCGCCCGATAATCAACGAAATCGGTGCGGCACCGGTGATAGCCTTGACGGCTACGGCAACCGATAAGGTACGCGGCGACATCAAAAAGAACTTAGGGATGACGGACGCCAAGGAGTTTAAGAGCTCTTTTAATCGTCCGAACCTGTATTACGAGGTAAGGAACAAGACCAAGAATGTAGATAAGGATATTATCAGGTTTATCAAACAGCGTCCGGGGAAGAGCGGTATTATTTACGCTTTGAGCCGTAAGAGGGTGGAGGAGCTGGCCGAAATACTCCGGGCGAACGACATTAACGCGAGGGCCTATCATGCCGGAATGGATTCGGCTACCCGGTCGCAGACGCAGGATGATTTTATCATGGAGCGCATTGATGTCATTGTAGCTACCATTGCTTTTGGCATGGGGATAGACAAGCCGGATGTACGCTTTGTGATTCATTATGATATACCCAAGAGCCTTGAGGGGTATTATCAGGAGACCGGTAGGGCCGGACGCGACGGAGGAGAAGGTTTGTGCATAACTTATTATACCTACAAGGACCTTCAGAAGTTGGAGAAGTTCATGGAGGGTAAGCCTGTGGCCGAACAGGATATCGGGCGCCAGCTCCTTTCGGAGACGGCCGCTTATGCGGAATCTTCCGTGTGTCGTCGTAAGTTCTTGTTGCATTACTTCGGTGAGGAATATCATGAGGAGAATTGTGGTAATTGTGATAACTGTTTACACCCGAAAAAGAAAGTGGAAGCAAAAAATCAATTAAAGGAACTGCTTGAGGTTGTACAAGCTGTGAAAGAGAATTTTAAGGCAGATTATATTATAGATGTATTAGTTGGTAAGGAGACAGACGAGGTTATCGCTCATAAGCATGCTGATCTGGATTGTTTCGGATGCGGTGACGAACATGAGGAAAAGTTTTGGAATGCTGTCATCCGGCAGGCATTGATAGCCGGTTATCTGGAGAAAGAGATTGAGAATTACGGCATCCTGAAGTTGACGGCAAAGGGGCGTAAGTTCATGAAGAAGCCGGAATCTTTCATGGTTTCGGAAGACAATGAGTTTGAAGATGACGACGAAGAGGTGGTAAGCCGTTCCGGAGGAGGTACAGGCGTGACGGATCCGGCGTTGTTCAATGCGTTGTTGGACTTGCGTAAAAAGATGTCCAAGAACTTGAATGTGCCGCCCTATGTCATTTTCCAGGATCCTTCGTTGGAGGCGATGGCGACGATGTATCCGGTCAGCATAGAGGAACTGCAGAACATACCGGGAGTCGGTGCAGGGAAGGCAAAACGTTACGGAAAGGAGTTTTGCGATTTGATACGCCAGCATTGCGAAGAGTATGAGATTGAGCGTCCGGAAGACTTGAGGGTACGTACGGTGGCCAATAAGTCGAAGTTGAAAGTGAGTATCATTCAGAGTATCGATCGCAAGGTGGCGTTGGATGATATCGCGTCGGCTAAGGGCATTGATTTCAACGAGTTGTTGGATGAGATAGAGGCGATTGTGTATTCCGGAACGAAACTGAACATCGACTATTTCCTGGATGAGGCAATGGATGAAGACCATTTGCTGGATATTTATGATTACTTCAAAGAGTCGGAGACAGACAGCTTAGCTGTTGCCATGGACGAGTTGGGGGACGATTATACAGAGGAAGAAGTCCGTTTGGTGCGAATCAAATTTATTTCCGAAATGGCAAATTGATAACAGACGAAACGATTTTTGAAAAAGATAAAGCCGTAAGGGTGTAGACAAATGCTGTTTACACCCTTTTTTGTGGCATATTGTTTCTCAGAATAATTTGGTAGTTCGGCAGAAGTTGCGTATCTTTGTCGTGCAGTATTATAATAAATAGATTCATGAACCAGCAAACCCTAATATATCACATGTTGCGAGACGTAAAAAGGATTTCTCCTTTTTGCGAGCGTTTCCTCGTGCATGTGCACTGGTTCTACCGGGCACAGAACGAAGCGTATAAGGGTGGGGACGGTGAAAAACGGCGAAAGGCTTTGCCTGTCAAAGAGTTATGCGTGATGGCTGCATCGGGCCGCACAAAACGAAACGTTTACATGGGCTTACATAGCGTTTAATTTTGAGGGTGTAGGGCAGGGGAGAGGCTTGCCGAAAGTTTACATCTGAGGGCTGTATGGTTTGCATACGGCCTTTTTTATTGCCTATGCGGTAAAACCCTTTATATGCGGGCTTTTAGCGCGAATATGAGGCTGATTTGGGCTGACGGAATAGGCGGCTTGTTGTGTGGTAGAGTGGGGGAGGGGCGAAGGGATAATTCTCACTTCGAAATATGAAATTTTTTTGTTAGGGTTACATTAAGGGTTACAGTTTAGGGTTACAAGTTTTATAGTTTAGGGTTACAAAATAGGGTTTTGGAAGGGTGAGATATAGAGGGGGAAAATTACTGCTTTTTCAGCGATAGCCTCGAAAAACGTGCCGATAGATACCCCCAAAATACCATCTTATTTTAACTCTGTATGGGATGAAAATCCGTAAAATCAATGCTTTGCGGATGAATAAAGGCGTGTTTGGAGGGGGAAACACTCGGAAAGAGGGATTCAGGGGTATTCTCAGAGTACGCATGGAAGTCATCGGTAGGGATTGGGGCTCTCCCCAATAATATACATTCCCCCTACCCGACATTTGCAATATTGGAAGTGTCGGCATCCGATACATGTTTTTTCTTTTCTATTGTCATTTGCCTTATTTGTTCTTTCAGCCGACCTATTTCTTCACATAATTCCTTATATCGTTCATCACGGTCTTGTAATATAGCGAGAAACATTTCACAAACTCCTTCTGATGTCATTGGGAATTCTGGTAATTTAGGAATAGCTATAGCGCGCTTTGAACGTCCTTTCAACTCCCCTGGTTCAAGCATATTACCTTTACCAAGCAGAATCCAAGTAGCATTAAAACTAAAATTCTCACATAGCAAAGCAATAGTATCAGTTCCGACATTCATTCTTCCATTCAGAATTTCTGAAAATTTTGAAGGTTTGATGCCCAAAACTTCTGCTATACCGGCCTTAGTGAGTCCTTTGTCTTGTAATAGGCTGTTTATAGCGGCAATAAATCGGTTGTTTATATCAGTTTTCTCCATAAAATTTGAATTTTAGTTCAGAAAAACCGAATTTTACTTGGTTGTAATCCAGAAATTCTGTATCTTTGCATCGTGTTCAATAAAGAACGAGCGGCCAAAGATAATGAAAAAGGCCGAGATTAACGAATTTTAGAAATTAAAGAATATGAACGACGAGATTAAAAAATGGAAAACGCAGAGCGTGAAGCACAAGGTTGCGATGCTGCTGATAATGGACGGCATCAGCTTCAGCTACAATGAAGAGGACGGCATCGTGTTTACCGCTCCTGGGTTTTATGTGGAACGGATGAAAGAAAGACTGGTGAACTGCTACGGATGCAGTTTGAAGCCCATTATAACCGAGTATTAACGAATAAAATAAGTGAAATTATGACACAGCAAGAATTTACGGAACGGACGGGAATAACTCCGACAGCTGAGGATTTTGATTACATCCATGCGGTTTATCTGAACACATCGATGGACAAGGACGAGTTCTGCAAAGACTTCAAGAAACATGGGGGCAGCCGGATTATCCGCGATGTTCATGTGCGAGTGTTGAACTATGAGATGAAATGTGAACGGCAAAAGAAGGTTATCGATGACCTGACTGATTTTCTGATTAGCAAGGCGCATACGTATGATGATACCGATTTCCGCAATCAAGCGGTAAGAATGGCCGGCGAGGTGGAAGTGGTCAAACGGACAATCGAATTGGGGCTTCCGCTTTGGGATGAAGACAGGAAGGTTGTCCTTTCGATGATAGAAGAACAAGGCAAATAGATTGCCGGATAACTGGCAGCCCGGAAGGACGGGCAAGGGGCGGCAGGCGCGGCCGGAAAGTTGGTAAATCGAAAGCGTAGGACAGCCGCCGGGGTTCGACTCCCCGCGCCCCACCAAAGTTTAATCATTAAAACGAGTGAGATATGAACGAGCTTTTAAGTCAAGAAAAGTATGCCGAGCGTCTTAACGCCACCGGGAAGAAGCGGTATATCCACATCAAGAAGGAAGACCGCGAGTTTATCATGAAGGCGTTTGGCGTAACGGAACGCACGGTTTTTAACGCCATCAGTTTTGACGAGAAGCGTGGCAACACAGAATTGGCCAAACGCATCCGCAAATTGGCGATGGAACGTGGCGGTATCGTCATGGTCAAGCATCCAGAGATGGAAACCCTGTTCGATGCCGACCGCTATATGCGGCAGTATCTGCCCAATGATGTCCTGCTGGAGTTTTCGCTTAAGGATGGCGGTTGTGACGTGTTCCATAGAGGTGAGAAGGTACGTCGTTATGAGAATGTGGATGTAAGGAGTATCCAAAACATTCAGAACTGGGCAATGTCCTTGAAGTAAGGGAGGGAGTGGCCATGTTAGGGTATTACGACAACAAACTTTGCATTCCGGCGCGTGATCTTGTTGGTGAGGGAATAATGACTCTCTCGAATTACAAGGCTATGTCTGCCCGTGGGCGCATTAAAGTTGCGCGCTCCGGGAAAGGACATGGACGTTATGCTTTGGTCGTTGTGGATAGCCTGCCAACCTCTTACCGTGAGAAAGTAGAAGAAAAGTTCGGTTGTGACGAAGCCCGCATCACCGCCTGGGTGATGTCGAACTACGAGCTTGACCAGGCTGCGGTGGCCTTTTTCATGGATTGGGCCGCCGGCCACAAGAGCGACCATGCCACAGCGGAACTGGCGCACAAATATGCGGTGAACGCCTCTGTGCTGAACACCTGCATCAGGCTGTATGAGCGAGGAAAGGAGCGCGAGAAGCTGATGGGTGACAAATACGACTGGTCGAAGATGGCCAAAGTCATCGAAACGCTGCGCGAGCAGTTGGGGCACGACCTGCCGGCCAGCACGTTGCGCTTCCGCAGGAAGGTGAACGACTACAAGAAGTTCGGCTACGAGTGCCTCATCACCGGCAAGTTCGGCAACCAGAACAAGCGCAAGGTGACATATAAGGACGAGCGGCTCGTGCTGAGCCTGAAAGTCTTGCCCAACCAGCCATACGGAAGCGATGTGCATGACATGTACATACGGTTCGTCTGCGGCGAACTGGAGGCGTGGGACTTGGAAACCGGCGAGGTGTTCAATCCGGACGACTTCACCGACAAGAACGGAGAGCCGAAGGAACTCAGCGAAAGCACCATCCGCAACATACTGAACAAACCGGCCAACCACATGCTTATAGAACACGCCCTGCGCGGCTACAGCACGTTCATGCACGAGCAGATGCCGCACATGCACCGCCACGGCGGCGAGTGGTCGCTGAGCCAGATAACGATGGACGACGTGGACTTGCCGCGCCGCATGAAAGGCAACGAGTACGTGCATGCCTACTACGCCTACGATGTGGTGAGCCAGTGCAGGATTGGCTTGGCTTACGGGCGTGACAAGGACGACGCGCTGGTGGTGGAGTGCTTCCGCGACATGTTCCGGCTGATTGCACGGCACGGCTGGGGCATCCCGGCAGGCATAGAGGTGGAGCAGCACCTGATGAGCAAGTACAAGGGCGGCTTCCTGAAAGCCGGCGAAGTGTTCAAGTTCGTACACTTCTGCGCCCCGCAGAACTCGCAGGAGAAATATGCCGAGCCTTTGAACGGCGCGTTCAAGACCACGATAGCCCACAAGAACCACGAAGGCGTGGGCCGCTGGTATAACAAAGGCGCGCGCAGGGTGGACCAGAAGAAAATCAGCGACAGCGGCAACCATACATGGGAAGACAAGAAATACTACACCTTCGAGGAACTGGTGGCCGATGACCGCCGCGACTGCGCCGAATGGAACAACTCCCTGCACCCGAACCAGAAAAAGTACCCTGGCATGACCCGTTGGGATGTGCTCGTGGCGAAAATTAACCCGACCCTGCGCCCGTTTGACAGCCTGACCCTGAGCCGCTATATCGGCGAGAAGGTGGAAACCAGCATACGGCGCAACTCGACGGTGCGCGTGGCGCACGAGGACTGGTGGATAAGCGGCCCGGAGGTGCTTGAGGAACTGGAGCCGAACAACCGCAAGGTGACGGCCTACTATCTGCCGGATGAGGAAGGAAAGCCGACAGATGTGTACCTGTTCCAGGGCGACCGTTACATTGACAAGGTGCGCCCCGTGAAGACCTACAGCCGCGTGATGGCCGAGCAGACGGACGAGGATGTGGCGAATTACATTGAGCAGCAAAAGTACGTGTCGCACTTTAAGAAATACCTGCGTGACAATGCCATCACGAAAGTGGGCAAGGCCGAGACTGGGCCGCAGGCCTACGCGGAAGAAACGGATACGGAGTGCTATACCCTGCCTCCCGTTCCGGTGCAGGACGAGCCGGAAGATTACGAATGGAAGCCGGAAATGGACAGCAGCAGGCGGGCATTGGAAGACCTTTAGAACAACATTAAAACAGCGTTAGATTATGATTACAGAAGCGCAAAAACAAAGAATCATGGAGGCGATAGCCGCGAATCGCGCGAACTATCCGAGCGACGCAAAGCATGCCGCCTCCCTCGGCATCACCACATCGGTGTACAGTGCCGTAAAGAACGGTCAGACGGACAAGGTATTGAGCGACGCCAACTGGATAGGCATCGCCCGGCGGCTGGGCGTGAACCTGCGTGGCGGCATGGAATGGAAAGCCGCCAAGACCGCCACTTTCGAGTACATCACCTCGCAGCTGGAGATTTCGCAGAAGTCCTGCCTTTCGGCCATCCTTTGTGACGTACCGAACATCGGCAAGACATTCACGGCCCGCTACTATGTGCAGACCCACAGGAACGCGGTCTATATCGACTGCTCGCAGGTGAAGACCAAGTTGAAGCTGGTGCGGAAGATTGCCGCCGAGTTCGGTGTGGACAGCAAGGGCCGGTATGCGGATGTTTATGAAGACCTGGTGTATTATCTCCGCTCCATCGAAACGCCGCTTATCATCCTGGACGAGGCAGGCGACCTTACGTATGAAGCCTTCCTGGAATTGAAGGCTTTGTGGAATGCCACCGAGCGGTGCTGTGCCTGGTACATGATGGGTGCCGACGGTCTGAAGGAGAAGATAAACCGCTCGATAGAGTGCAAGAAGGTGGGCTACACTGAGATGCTGAGCCGTTACGGCGACCGCTACAGCAAGGTCACCCCTGATGATGGCAAGGAACGCGAGGCTTTCCTGATGACGCAGGCGCGGATTGTGGCCAAGGCCAACGCCCCGGAGGGCGCAGACATCGCACAGATAGTGCGCAAGACACGCGGAGGGCTGAGACGTGTATATACGGAGATTGAGAAACTAAAAATGGCAACAGTATGATGACAAAAATTGTGTTAGAGGATAAAGGTCAAGATTTGTTATGGTTAAGAGTTAATGAAGGTGGGCTTGTAGAAGAAGCAGGACCGTTTCAGAATGAAATCTGGAAAGGTTCATACATCCCTATTTGGCTTGTTCGTGTTGGCCAGTTGCTTCCTATACATCATTATCCTCATATCATACATGGTTTCCTAAAATATAAAGTCAAATCAATAAAAAAAGAACAATGATGACAAAAATAGAAATGCAGGCAATGGATGCTGTTATAGGCATCCATCGTGAAATGAAGAAGAAGAACGAGCCGGATTGGGAACAGCGCCGTTACGAGTTGGCCAAGGAGATATTTCTGCGCAGAATGGTACACTTTGGCCTTACGACAATTGATAGTGACATAGAAGATTCGGTCGCTTGGGCAGACCGCCTGATAGCCGAACTTCAAAAAGGGAAGTAAGACATGAAGCGCGCGTACAGTCCGAAAGAGATAGCCGCCAAGAAGTGGGTGACGCTGCCGTGGGGCGAGAAATGGAGCAAGCCTTTTGGCGAGCCCGCCGACAACGCCTCGTGGTTCATCAGCGGCGCCAGCGCGAGCGGCAAGAGTTCGTTCGTCATGCAGCTCGCCAAGGAGCTGTGCAAGTACGGGCCGGTGCTGTACCTGAGCTATGAGGAGGGCGTGAACCAAAGCTTCCAGCGCCGCATGGACTATCTTGGAATGGACGAGGTGCAGGGGCGGTTCCGCGTGGTGACGGATGACTCCTACGACGAGCTCGTGGAGCGTCTGAGGAAGCCGAAGTCGCCGAAGTTCGTCATTGTGGACTCTTTCCAGGTGGCGGTCGACGATGCGGGGTTCAGCTATGAGAAGGCTGTGGAGCTGATGAAGCGTTTCCCGAAAAAGTGCTTCATCTACATCAGCCAGGAGGACAAGAGCCAGCCTACGGGCAAGCCGGCGCGCAGACTGAGATATATCTGCGATATGAAGGTTCGCGTGATGGGCTACAAGGCGTACTGCATGGGGCGCGCCATCGGAGAGGCAGGAACCTATTATGTGGTATGGAAAGAAGGACTGATACAAACCAGTAACAATTTATGATATGGGCAAGAAAGTTTACATCAGCGGTGCCATTGCGCACCACGATTTGGCGGAACGCAAGGCGGCCTTCGGGGATGCGGAGCGTTTCCTTGGACTGAAAGGCTTCGACCCGGTGAACCCGTTCAAGAACGGTCTGCCGGACGATGCACACTGGCGGAAGCACATGCGGGCGGACATCGCCCTGCTGCTTGGATGCGATTATATCTACATGTTGCGCGGCTGGGAACTGAGCAAGGGCGCGAAGTTGGAGCTGGACGTGGCCAGTTCGTGCGGCATAGAAGTGTTGTTTGAGAACCAGTTCAACCTATGAAGCAGGAAGTGACCAATTTCGCGCGTTTCTACGCCTCGTTCAACCTGTTGCCGTACAACGGCGACCGCGAGGAGTTCAAGAAGTCCATCGTGCTGCAGTACACATGGAACCGGACGGACAGCCTAAAGGAGATGACCCGGAAGGAGTATGAAGAATGCTGCAATGCCTTGGAGAAGATTTCCGGGCGCAAGGATGAGTTGAAGAAGAAGCGCAGCGTCTGCCTGAAGCTGATGCAGCAGCTCGGTATCGATACCACGGACTGGGCGCGCATCAACGACTTCTGCATGAATCCCCGGATAGCGGGCAAGCCTTTTGCCCGGATTACCCCGGACGGGCTGGAGGCGTTGGCCGTGAAGCTACGCTCCATCAGGCGCAAGGGCGGGCTGAAGCCGATGAAGGAAAAGAATGTGGAACAACCGGGCGGCGTGGCATACGTGTTCTTTGACCCTGCCGCCCCAAAATGTTAAGACTATGAGCATAAGGCAAAGAGTGAAGGAAGCGATGGATTTCATACGCGAGCAGACAAAGGATATGAGCGAGGAACGCTACGAGGAATTTCTCGAACAGTTGAAATTCGAGCTGGAGGCGGAATCAGAATTGTGCTGCTGGGGAGATCCGGAAGAAGAATAAGTGTAGAACCATAAATAAAAACAATCATGAGTGAGGAAAACAGACAGACTGTCGTCATGACGGCAGAGGAGAAGGCCGAATTTGAGGCCTTCCAACAGGCGAAAGCCAAGAAGGCGGCCGAGGAAAAGGCCAAGGCCGACCGTGAGCTGTACAGGCAGATGGTGGATGAAGAGATAGAGCATTCCATCCCCGTGCTGCTGGGCATCAGCGAGGAAATCAAGGAGAGCAAGCAGAAGGTGCTGGACAACTTCAAGACCATCCTTGAAATGAAGTCCGACCTGTTCAGGACGAAGGTGCGCGACGACCAGCGCAGCCATACGTTCACGAACAGCAGGGGTGACCAGCGCATCACGCTCGGCGTGTACGTGACGGACGGGTACCGCGACACCGTGGAGGACGGCATCGCCATCGTGAAGGAGTATATCGCGTCGCTGGCCAACGACGAGAAGACGCAGGCTCTGGTGAACATGGTGTTCCGGCTGCTGAGCCGCGATGCAAAAGGCACGCTGAAGGCCAGCCGTATCGTCCAGCTGCGCAAGGTGGCCGAGGATACCGGCGACGCGCGGTTCCTGGAAGGCGTGCGCATCATCGAGGAAAGCTACCAGCCTGAAGTGAGCAAGCAGTTCATCCGGGCCGAGGTGAAGGACAAGAACGGGATGTGGAAGCCCATCCCCCTTGGAATGACAGAATCTTAAAAACGACATGACAATGAAACAGGAAGTGAAGAAAGACCCGAAAGTAGCCCTGTGCCGCAAATGCCACGGCACGGGCAAAATCGTATCCGGGCGTTTCATCCGCAAGACGGAGACCTGCCCGCAGTGTGAAGGGAGCGGCCGTGTGACGGTGAGCTGCGAGATGACGCTTGACATCCGTCCTTACAAGCCAAAGGGTGAACAGGGTATGGACTGACAGTATCGCAATATGGGGAACCGGCACGGTGTGAGTTATCAGAAACGCGTCGCTGACATCAACAGGATATATGACCTCTACGTCAAGAAGGGAGTCCCGAACAGGGAGATATGGCGGAGGTACATATATCCTGTGTATGGTATCAGCGAGAGGACTTTTTATAACATATTGAAAGCGTCCGCCAACCCCAAGAACGACCTGCCGGAAGACACCCAGCTGTATTTGAAGTTTGACACATGAGCGGAACGGACAAGAATACCAGAGCGGTAATACGCCGGATATTGTCGGATATCCGGGTGGAGCTTGGCGACGAGTTTGACAGGAACTTCGAGCGCCAGGCTTTTTTCAGCGATGCGTGGGCGCGCCGGAAAAGCCCGACCCGTCCGGGCGGCACGATACTGGTGGACACTGGCACGCTGCGGCGCAGCGTCAAGAGCCGGACAACGGACGACAGCATCACGTTCTACACCGACCTGCCTTACGCGGCCATCCATAACGACGGCGGGGAGATAGTGGTGACGGAGAAGATGAAGCGGTTTTTCTGGCACAAGTATTACGAGGCTACCGGAAGTTTCGGTCGGAAGAAGAACGGCGAACGCCGGAACGACAAGCGGACGCGCCAGCTTTCCACAGAGGCCGATTTCTGGCGTTTTATGGCCTTGAAACGTGCCGGGACTACCATCCGCATACCCAAGCGGAGATTTCTCGGCACAGGGCCGGAGGTTGAGCGTATCGTCCGTGAAATCATCGAGGACAACCTGAACGAGTATTTCAATATGGATTTTAGCATAGAAAGGAAATGAGAAAGGAACTGTACCAGATGCTGTGCGACCGTCTGAAGGAGGTCGGCGGCGGTGCTATAAAGCACATTGACTTGTGGAACCACAATGTGGAGTTCATCGAGCAGGAGGAGAGCTGGGCGCGCCCGGCTGTGTTCGTGGAGTTCCGGCCGATAAAGTGGAACGCGATAGTGAACGGCGTGGAGTACCGTGCCGAACCGGAGGTCGCGTTGCACGTGGTGACGGACTGGACGGGTAGCGTGAGCGACGGCAGCCCCTTCAAGGAAGAGAGCCTGGAGGTGTTCGACCTGCTGGAGGAGATACACGCCGCGCTTGCCTGCATGGATGGAGAGACCTTCAGGGAGTTCGACCTTGTGGAGAGCGATACCAACCACAACCACGAGGACATCGTTGAGAACATAGAGGTGTACCAGTGCGTGGCGATAAAGTCGCTACAGTAACGAAGAAGCCCCGCAAGCCGGAAACGGCCTGCGGGGCTCTTGTCAGAACAGCAGCCAAATGATGCTTGCCGCAATGCCTCCACCCACTGTAAGAAGCCAGTCAGTCCAGTCCCACGGGCTGCCGTGCAGCTTGTCTTTCAGTTCGAGGCATGAGGCCGCCACGGCAGCCGAATACACGGCCCCGAATGCGGAACATGCGCACAATCCAACTACAAAGCCCCCGGCAAGGTGTTTCCACCGGTTGCTTTCCTTCAAAAAAGAGATAATTCTGTTCATAATGAATCGGTTTTGAAAAATTGTTTGTATATTTGCAGTTGAGGATTGAATGAGCCCCTCACACGTCGGCCTTTTTGAGGTGCAGACTTCGGGGGGAGTTTCAATCCTTATTTTATAATCCGCATTGTATATAGTATCTCTCCGCTTGTAACTTTTGCCTTGCATTCAATTTTTACCCCATTTATTTGTGCTGAATATACATTGAAGTTGAACTGATGGTGACGACCCTGTTCTGTCCTTACGAATTTGGCATCAGGTAGCCATTCGTCCGCTTTCATTGCAAGCAGCATGGTTTCTGCCAATTTGCTGTTGTGCAAGTTCTTGGCAAATGTTTCATCGAAGAAGCCCTTATTTAGAATTATGTCCGAACCTGTGTCGTTGTTTTTGATTACCAAACGCTTGGCCGTACCCGTGAAGGTGCTTACTTCGGGCAAATGCTCGTTTGCCCATTGCCTTACGTTATCCCGAATGGCCAATCGCTCCTCTTTCGTAAGTTTGTTTGAATGTTCCTTTTGTGCAAGTTCCCTTATCAACTGACACGCCTGGCACAGTTCGTTGTCCGGGATGAACGTCTTGGCGAGCTTCGCTTTCCCTTTGGCGATGTCACAGTCCCGGCACCGGCTGATTGTGTACGGATTATAGTCCGGCACGGCCTTCTCCTGCTTGCCGGGATTGAAACGGAACATCCCTTTCGTGTCGCGCTGCAGGGCTTCCTCGCCGAGCGCCATCGCCTCGTCGTGCGGCGTGGCCGGGTAACGCGACTTGCGCACCTGCACCACGGTACAGCGGCAGTTCCACCCGTTTGGCGGATAGTATTCCTCCCAGAAGGAATCCGTAATCGGCAGCGTCACTCCGTGGAGTGCGGCGTGTTCCGGGCGCACCTTGTTGTCGTGCGCCGTGCGGTACTGCAGGTAGTAGCGGTCCCCCTCCTGCATGAATCCCTCCCATTTGGCCGCCATTTCGGCGGAAGCCTGCACGAAGTTGAATTCCGACCGCAGGTAGTTCGAGTTGTAGGCGGCGTCAATGCTCTGCACGTCCTTCAGGAAGCGTTCGAACGTCTTTCTGTTGCCGTTCTCATCCAGCAGGGAGGGGAACGCCTCGTTCAGTTCGTGGAACGCTTTCATGCCTGAAAAGACGTAGTTCGAGCGGCTGAGCCTCTGGCGCATGATGTCGGACATCTCCACCTGCTTGAAGGAGCCGTTCAGCGTGTCAGTGTGCAGGCTGATGAACTCCTGTGCGGCCGGTTCCGCCAGTATGTCGATGCGGAGCGACGCGCCCTCTTCCTTGTAAAGCGCGCGCATCATGCCCTCAAACTTCTGCCTCAAGTCTTCCGACGGCGTGCACAGGTCTTTGCCGGAGGCGTAGCCGAGCAGTTTCCCGGCCAGTTCATCCATCTTTTCAGGTGCGTTCAGGTTGGAATAGGAAAGCAGCTCCTTGGAAAAAGTCCTGCCGCGCAGGGTGGCGCTGATAAGTTCGGCCTCGAACTCGGCCCGGTTCTGCAGGGCGTATCTGGAAAGCTCCTTCTGTATGAGTTCCTTGTTCACCCCTTTCATGTCCCACTGGTGCTCCACGGTGGAATACGCCTTCGGCTCCAGCATGCAGTCTATATGATGGCCGAGTTCGTGCAGGAAGGTGTTGTCCTGCGCTCCCGAACCGTATTTCATCTTCTTTTCCTTGTAGCTCTTGTAGTCGCGTTCGCGCCTTTCGTTGAAATACAGGATGCCGTCGAACCCCTCTCCGATAGGGGCGCTGTATTCAGCCCCGACAGTCGCGCCGAGTTTTCTTTTCATGAGCCGGGGCAGCTTTATGCCGTGCGACAGCAGAATCCTCGCGGCGGCTTCCGCGTCTTTCCGTGCCTCGGCGTTCTTAATGACGGATGCCCATTCCCTGGCCGCCTTGTCGATGCCGTCATTCTTTCCCAGCGTCAGACAGCTTTCTCCGAGCAAGGCGTTGTAACGTAGGTGCAGCCCCGAATAGTCATCGGGGCTCAGTCGAAAAAAAGGCGTGCGTTTTTTTGCCGTTTGCTGCCATCCTCCTCCTCTTCCTTTCCGGCTGGAACCTGTATGGTGCGCCTTTCCCCGACCGGCATGTTGTACTTCTCCGCAAAGTATTTCGGGTCAACTTCGTAGCGGTCTGACACCATCGTTTCGAAGGCCACCTGCTGCTCCGGGGTATAGTCCACCGAATCGTCCCACTCAAAACGTAGTCCCTTGACCGGAAACCCGTGCTTTGCCATGCGCGGGATGAGCTGGTTGTTAACGATGTCGGCCAGCATGGTGCGGTCGCTTTCCACGAGGTTCTCGAACACTTCGAGGTGCGTCTGCGACTGCGACAGGCTGGAGCCGTCCTCGATGGTCATGGTCTGTCCGATGATGAGCTTGGATAGCTCGGAGTTCGCCCTGTCCACGCGCTTGTCGTACACGTTGAATGCGTCGCCCTTGGTGCTTTCCACGACCTCTATCTCCGTGCCTTCCTGGAACACTCCCCAGAGGCTTGCCCCCATGCTGTCCATCATCTTTTCCATCTTGGCCAGTTCCTTCTCGTCGCGCGTGGTGGTCTTTGCGATGCGCATGGGCATGCCGAAAATCTCCGCGAAGGTATCCCAGAACGCCAGGGCGTTCTTCTTCGGTATGGTCTGCGTGGCGGCCTTGAGGAACAGTCCGAGGTCGTCAGGCTGTCCGGCTTCAATGAGCCAGTCCGTAAACGGGGCACGGCGGTATTCCAGCCCGGTCGTCCAGTCCTGTCCGAGGTCGGTTACAACCCGTCCGTATTCAGGTATGACGTGCTTGCGCGGTATGAGCTTCACTCCGTCGTAGCAGATGCAGCCGTCCCCGTCGGTGACTATGTCGCCGAGTTCTATGAGCGAGTGGCCCCAATAGACGGAATCGAGCGAGAGCTTCATCAGCTGGCGGAACCATGCCTGGTTGAAATAGTGTGCCGCGTCCTCCACCTCCTTGCCGTCCGCGCCGACAATCTTGAACGAGCGCGACATGACGAACCCCTTGCGCTGTTCGATGCAGCCGGACAGGTGCAGGTCAGCGTCCACGTCCCGGTAGATGTCGTAAAGCGGCTTGCGGTTTGGGCTGTCCACGTTGATGGCCAGCTGCCAGGCGTTGCGCCAGTCCTGTATGTCCTTCCGCGTCAGCGCGTCGGTCGTGCGCTGCAGGTTGACTACCATCTTCCGCACTTTCCTGCGGTCGCCTTCCTTTGCGAGATTGAAGTCTCCGTATCTCGTATGCAGCATCCGGTCGTCATGGCCGGCGAAATACTGCCTTATGTCTTTCCATATTCCCATAAGCCTACCAGTTATAGCGTTGTTTCTTCTGGCACCCGTAAATGAATGTTCCGCTTACCGGCTCACCGTCCTCGTCCAGTACGACCGGCAGATCCGGTACAATCTTCCCTGCCTGTACGCCCTCCAGCCATTTGACGGCCCTTTCGTAACGCTCCTTGCGTATTTCCATGCCCATCTTCTGCGGCAGGGACGCCGCCATGTGGTAGAGTGCAATGTCGCAGCAGTACATGACCACGAGCCGGTTGCGTTCGTCGCCTTCTGCGGCGAACAGGGCCGCGCAGTCATATTTCGGGCGCAGGTATCCGGCCATTTCCTCCTGCGCCTCCATCTCGGCATTGCTGCGGTTTTCCGTGCTTACCTGGGACACCACCTTCAGCGCGCTCTCGCCGATGACCACCTTGTAATCCTCGTCTGTAATGAACATAATGCCTCCTTTCAATGCGTTACGAACAATGCACGTTTCTCGATGTCCTGCACGGTCACCCCCTTGCGAAACCGGCGGCGTGCCACCAGTTCCTTGATAGCCTTCTTTGGTACGACTTTCAGTCCGCCGTTCAGGTAAACCACATAAAACTTCATGCCGTGTAGTTTGGAAAGTTCCACGGCCTTTTTCACGGCACGCTTGTACCGCCATGCGAAAATCAAGTCCTTTATAAATCTGAACATATCACCAGCTGTTTTTTGAGGAATGGCGCCTCATGCCAAGCCTCGGTTTGTAAATCTGTTGTCTTGTATGTTTTTGTAGAATCCAGATGGCTCCCTCGTCCGCGTCCGGCGCGTCATCATGCACCCGGCTGCCGCGTTCGAGTGCGAGCGTCTGTTCTATACCGACCTGCATGTCCGGAGTGTCCTTCAATGCTTCATTGTAGAACACGAAACCGCGTTCCCACAAGGGCGAAACGGCCTCGATGCGCTGGAGTTTCTCCGGCTTCTTGCGCATGTCCGGCATGATGGGAAGCTGGTAGCCGCGGCGGTTGCCCTCCTCGGTGAACTCGTCCAGGATGATGTCCTGCATGAAGTTCGCTTCCATGAAAAAGAGGACGGCTGCCCTGTCACGCGTGCGCTCATGCAGGTCATAGAGCCACCGTACCATGCCGGTCACGGTGTCCTGCCGGACATAGCAGTCGAGAAGGTGGAGTTCGGAGCCTGTCTTTCCCCAAAAGCGTGAAGCCTTGTAGTCGTTGGCCGTGGTGGACTTGAACGAAGGGTCGGTGTAGCATACGAGCTGGTCGTACTTTTCAAGCGGCAGTACCTTCTTGAAGCGTATCCAGTCGTGGCGGAAGATGGTGCCGTCCTTGATGGGGTTGTGCATCATCTCCTTTTCCCATGCCCGGTAGCCCACGAAGTCGCGGTACTCCTGTGCCTCGTCCTTCGTCCACTTCTCCTTCCAGACGGGATTTCCGTCGCGGTCGACCGCCTTTATTTCCGACACATATACACCCTTTGTGGCCGCGATGTTGGCCAGTACGGAAGTCTTGGAAATGAGGTTGCCCACCATGATGAAGCGTCCGCGCCCTACGTCCAGCGCTCCGAAAAGCGCCTCCTTTACCCAGTCTGTCAGGTCTTTGACGCGCTTCTCGTTGCGGCAAAGCTCGTCATCATCGAGGTCGTCGATGACAATGTAGTCAGGTCGCGCTTCACGTTCGCGCAGGCCGCGCGGCGACTGTCCGCGTCCACAGGCCAGGAACTTGACACCGGACTGTGCCGTGAACTCCCCTTCCTGCCAGTCGCCGATGCTTTTCTGCTCTCCGAAATCGGCGATGATGCGGGCGTTGAACTCCAGCTCGGCCTGAATGTCCGAAAGCAGGCGTATGGCGCTGTCCTCGCTTTTTCCGACGACCACCATGAAGTTGATAAGCCGCTTGGGCTGGAACATCAGCCAGAGCGGCATGAAGATGTCGAAATGGGTGGACTTGGCATGTCCGCGCGGCCATTTGAACACCGCTTTCAGGTTCGGGGTGTTCTTCACCTTGGCGGCCGCCGTGTTGTGGAACGGCGCGTTGTGTATGGTGCGGACGACCTCGCCCGTCACCTTGTCGCGCAGCTGCAGGAAGTGCGGGAAGTAGTATTCGCAGAAAGCGGCATAGTCCTTCTGCAGGCGGCGGATGCGCCTGTCCTTTTCCACCGGCGTTTCCCTTGCCAGCAGCGCGGTGTCGGTGATGGACTGGATGCGTTTGCAGTGTTCCTGCCACTCCGCATACCTCTGTTTGATTTCAGCCTGTGTCGCCATGCGTCACTTCCCCAGGCTCGTGCCCATGCTTTCGACGATATACTTGTCCTGGTACTTGTTGATGGCCTTGATAAGGTCGGGCGTTAGTTCGGGGTCGGTCTGCGCGCGGTGTTCCAGCCATTTGGAAAAGGCCATGAACACTTCGATGGCGTCCACCACATTGGCCTTCTTGTCAAGTTTCTCAATGACCGACGACAGTTTGGCCAGCTTGTCGCCGAGTCCGGCGATCAGGCTGGCGTCCTCGGATGCGTTCACCTGTTCGATAAGTTTGTCAATGGTCAGCAGCAGTTTGTTGACCAGTTCCGGGCGCGTGATGCTTTTGGCCGCCCTCGCCTCCTTCCACCCCTCGGCGGAGCACCATTTGGAGACGGTGACGCGCGAGACGCCTATCTTGTCGGCAATCTCGGTCTGTTCCATCCCGGAAAGGTACAACGCCCTGCCGAGCGACTTCTTCTTCTCAATGTCTGCTTTCTTCATATCTGGTAAAATCTTGAATGCGTGTGTATCTTACGGCAAAGTTGCGTCGTTTCGGGGTGAACGCCAAAAAGATAGGAAACGGTTGCATAGAAGTGTGCAACCGTTTCACACTTTTTTGGCGGCCAGCCCTTTGCGGTGTAATATTGCAGCGTAAAACGCAAAACGCGGAAGCAAGATGAGTACGAAACGAGTAAGAATTTCAAACGACAGCCTGAACAGCTACGGCTCCCGTGTGCTGACCGCAGGCATGAACGTGGAGCAGTACTGCCGGAATCCCGTGCTGCTTTACATGCACGAGCGCGGCAATGTGATAGGCTATGTGAAAGACCTGAAGTCCGAGAACGGCGAAGTGACCGGCGAGCTGGTCTTTGACGAGGCCAGCGAACTGTCGAAGCGGTGCAAGAAACAGTACGAGTTTGGCAGTCTGCGCATGGTCAGTGCCGGGATAGACATCCTGGAACTGAGCGACGCGAAGGAACACCTCGTGCAGGGACAGACCCGGCCGACGGTGACGAAGAGCAAGCTGTTCGAGGTGTCGCTGGTGGACATAGGAGCCAATGACGATGCCATCGTCCTGAAAAGGGACGGCACGGTGATAAATCTCGGCAAGGACGGCGAATGCCTCCTGCCATTGTTGAACAACAAACCCCAAAAACAAAAAGTTATGGATCAGAAAATGCTGGCCCTCCAGTTGGGCCTGCCGGAAACGGCTGACGAGGCGGCCATCAGCGCGAAGCTCGCGGAACTGAAAGCCTCCAAGGAAGATGCGGACAAGCTCCGCAAGGAAAACGAGACGCTGCAGCTCGGACGCATCACGGCGGCGGTGGAAAAGGCCATTGCGGAAAAGCGTATCGGCGAGGACAAGAAACAGCAGTTCATTGAGCTCGGCAAGAAAATCGGAGTGGAAGACCTGGAAAGCACCTTTGGTGCCATGTCGCCGCAGGTGAAGCTGAGCGCGGTCGTCGGCCATCCGGGAGGCGCTCCTTCTGTAACTACTGCCACTTACAAGAAGCTGAGCGAGGTTCCTTCCGAGAAGCTGGAGGAGATGCGAGAGAAACAGCCGGACGAATACAAGCGCCTGTACAAGGTGGAGTACGGCATGGAGTGTGAAATCTGAATGTGAAACCTGATAAAGACAATGACAATGAACAAGAAAATCATGATGGTGCTGGCTGCCGTCCTGTTCAACTGCATGACAGGCGGCTTGCTGGCAATGGCGGCCGGCATTTCCCCGGCCATCGGTGCGGCCGGCATGAATGCCGTGGCCGTATTGTTCGGCGGCTCCATGCCCCAGGGCGTGCTGCGTGCCGGAGTGTACAAGGAAATCTGGACGGGCGAGCTGGTGAAGGCCCTGCGCGGCCTGCTGGAAGGCACGTGGCTGGACGGCATACCTGACAGCTCGTCCTTAGTGAACAATGACATCATCCACCTGGTAGAGGTGGGAGTTGACCCGGAAGTGCTGATCAACAACACGACCTACCCAATCCCGTTGCAGGCTTTGGATGATGCGGACATCGCCATCGAGCTTGACAAGTTCCAGACGAAGGTGACCCCCATCACGGACGATGAGCTGTATGCCATCAGCTACGACAAGATGAGCCGTGTGAAGGAGAGCCATTCGAATGCCATCAATGACGCCAAGTTTGCGAAGGCGGCCCATGCGCTGTGCCCTACGGAAAATACGGACACCACTCCGGTATTGGTAACGACCGGCGAGCGTGATGCCGAAACGGGCCGTCTGCGCCTTGTGCCTGGTGACATCGTGCGCCTGAAAGCCGCATTGGACAAGTTGCGTGTACCGGCAGACAAGCGTCGTCTGGTATTGTGCAGTGACCATGTAAACGACTTGTTGATGGCAGACCAGAAGTTCAAGGAGCAGTACAACCTGAACCAGACGGAAGGCCGGATAGGCCGCCTGTACGGTTTCGACATCTATGAGTTCGGAAATACTCCGCTCTATACCGTTGCCGGCAAGAAGAAAGCTGTCGGCGCCTTGGCCGAAGCCGGGGAATTCCAATGTTCGTTCGCCTTCTATGTACCGCGTGTGTTCAAGGCCACCGGCTCCACCAAGATGTATTACAGCGAGGCATCGACCGACCCGGAATACCAGCGCAACAAGATCAACTTCAGGCACTACTTCATCTGCATGTTCAAGAAAGCGGATGCCGGTGTGGCAATCCGCAGCGGCTATCAGGCATCGTCGGACGGCAGCATCACGGCAGACCCGACTACCGTGACAATCCCGGCCGAGGGTGGCAGCAAGGACGTGACGGTGACGGCAAGCGGCGCATATACGGTGGGTGCGGCCCCTGAAGGCTTCAGCGTAAGCAAGAAAGGCAATACCGTGACCATTTCGGCAGAAGCCAACGACGGCGAGCAGAAAAGCGGAACCCTGACATTGACCTTGCAGTCCAATAACGGCAAGACTGCCCAAATAACGATAACCCAGCCAAAGCAAGGAGCATAAGTCATGGCACAGTTGAAACGTTTGGTATTGCACTGCACGGCCACTCCTGAAGGCCGCGAAGTGAGCGCGGCGGACATCCGCCACTGGCACACCGACCCGGTGAGCAAGGGTGGCCGCGGGTGGAAGCAGGTCGGCTATACCGACATGATACACCTGGACGGAAAGGTGGAACGCCTGGTGGACAACAACGAGGACGCACAGGTGGATCCCTGGGAGATTACCAACGGGGCAAAAGGGTACAACACCACATCCCGGCACGTTGTGTACGTCGGCGGCGTTGCCGCTGACGGCAAGACCCCCAAGGACACCCGTACCCCGGCGCAGAAGAAGGCGATGGAGGCCTACGTGAAAGACTTCCACCGGCGTTTCCCCTCCATCCCGGTTGTAGGGCATAACCAGCTGGCGGCGAAAGCCTGCCCGAGTTTCGATGTGCCTGCATGGCTGGAATCGATAGGAATCAAACAATAAAAACATAGTATCAGATGGAACTCAGTGAAATTTTCAATTTCGTACTGGGTGGCTCGCTCTTGGCTACCGTGATTGGCATTGTGACTCTCCGCGCGACGGTGCGCAAGGCCAACGCGGAGGCCGAGAAGGCGAAGGCGGACGCCGAAACCGTGCGGATTGACAACGCTGAGCACGCCACCCGGATACTTGTGGACAATATAGTGGAACCCTTAAAAGAAGAACTCAATGGGACAAGGAAAGACCTCATGGCCACCAAACGCGAGATGGCCCGGCTTCGCAAAGCCATTGACACTGCCAATTCTTGCAAGCATCATGACGATTGCCCTGTGCTTCGCG
>ERZ780034.217-NODE-217-length-22918-cov-8.68552_pt1 | contig 22918 bp, 21 predicted proteins | sample MGYA00511855_ERZ780034 | MGnify/ENA primary metagenome ERZ780034 (study PRJEB29588, sample SAMEA2148024) | human gut metagenome | biome: human gut; feature: human-associated habitat; material: faeces | place: Denmark | collected 2008/2010 ...
GTGTGCCCCCGTCGAAACAAGCCGATAGTGGCTGCGCAGGGTCCTAAATTTTCTGTACGGTCTGTATCGGTGATGATTCTCATAAGGCTGTAGTGAGTAGGGAGTGCAAATCTTCGCCCGGTGTATAATGGATAGCCTGTATACCGACCGATTCGGCTGCCTGGCAGTTGACCGGTGAATCGTCGATAAACAGAGTTTCTTCAGCCTGTAGTCCGGCGCTTTCCAGGGCGGTAAGGAAGATAGCGGGATTCGGTTTGGCCAGTTTCATCCGGAAAGACAGGAATACCTGACGGAAGAAATCGGATACCTGATAGCCTCTGGCCGTGAATGCCTGCTGTACAACGTATTCCCAATGCAGTTCGTTGGTATTGCTCAACAGGTATATGTTATACTGTTTGCCCAGTTCGCTCAGCAGATTCAGTTTCTCCTGAGGCAGGTATACCAGCATGCGGTTCCACATCCGGTCAATCTCTTCATCGGTCAGCCGTGGATTTCCGATGAGCTTACGTGCTTCCTCACGGAACCGGGGAGTGGAGATTTCCCCGATTTCGTATGCCTGAAAGATACCGGCCTCGTTAGTACCGGTTATCAGCTGGCGTACTTCGGTCAGGCCTGCTTGCTCGAATGCCTGTAAGCAGCCTTCAACGTCGAGGTTGTACAGTACCCCGCCTAAATCGAATATCAGATTACGGATTGTCGTATTCATATCGTATCAATTTTTCTTTAACCGTTGGATTCCCCGCCAGATTTCGCCAATCCACAATACAATGGAAGTACTACCGATGATGTACAGCCACTCCATGAATGGAAGGGGTTCGGTACGGAACACTTTTCCGCCAAAGCTGACAATCAGGAATTGTCCTACCAGGATAATCAAGGCTACGCTGAGCATGCCTAAGGCGTGGCTTGCATCCTTAAAAATGGAATGGTTTGTGCCGAATACACTGGCATTGAACAGGTTCCAGAACTGCAGCATCACGAAGATGGTGAAGAAGACAGTCAGGTGATGTACATCCATTCCTCCCGGTAGCGTCTTGAAGTAAGCCAACAGTCCCATTAATATAGCCAGGAATCCGAGTCCTACCCCTAGAATATTGTTACGCATAGCCGGAGTAATAATGAAATCGGTCCGTTTGCGTGGTTGTTCATTCATGACATCCATGCTAGGTGAGATGGAAGCCAAAGCCATGGCGGCAAAAGTATCCATAATGAGGTTTACCCATAACATCTGTGTTACGGTAAGTGGCAATTCTGTTCCGAAGAATGCTCCGAGCAATACACTGAGCAGGGCTACCACGTTGATGGTTAGCTGGAAGACAATGAAACGCTGGATATTCTTATAGAGTGAGCGTCCCCACATGACAGCAGTTGCGATGCTGTGGAAGGAGTCGTCGAGCAGGGTAATGTCGCTGGCTTCCTTGGCCACAGAGGTACCGGTACCCATGGACAGACCTACCTGTGCATGGTTCAAGGCCGGAGCGTCGTTTGTACCGTCACCGGTTACAGCTACGACAGCTCCTTTCTGTTGCAGAAGTTGTACGAGACGTTGCTTGTCCATCGGGCGGGCACGGCTCATAACCTTCAGGTCGAGTACGCGATCCAAAGCCTCTTCGTCGGTCAAGGCGGCAAATTCTACACCTGTAATGCGGTTACGTTCTGTATCACCGGGTTGCCAAAGTCCAATCTGGCGGGCAATTTCGGTAGCTGTTCCCGGAGTGTCGCCTGTAACAATCTTTACACCGATACCGGCCGATTGGCATTTCTTGACAGCATCCGGTACGTCCGGGCGAATCGGGTCACTGATGGCGAAGATACCCAGGAAGGTCAGTCCGCCTTCGTTAACTAAAGTGGCACAATCGTCCGATTCTTCTCCGGTTATTTCCCGGTAAGCGATCCCCAAGGTACGCATGGCCTTGTTCTGGTAGGCGAGGAGCTGTTCGTTATAGCGGGCAATGGCATCTGTCGGTAGGTTACATTTGCTCATCACGATTTCCGGTGCTCCTTTTATATAAAGGACACGTTTCTGTCGGACAGGCGAATCAACCAGGGTAGCCATGTATTTCCGTTCGGTTGAAAACGTCAGCTGGTTGACTACTTTGGCTTGGGTACGTAAAGACATATAGTCTTTTCCTTGGCCATTCAGCCACAATAACAAAGCGATTTCAGTAGGGTTACCTACACCTGAAGGCTTCTCTCCGGGTGCTTTTTCTTCCAGAAAGGCGGTAGAGTTTACTGCGATTCCCTCGGCTATCAGGTCTGGCTGACTGTTGTCTATCTGTGCTTCGTATACCTGCATCAGGTTCTGGGTCAATGTCCCGGTTTTATCGGTACAGATAACAGTGATGGCTCCCATGGTTTCGCAGGCGTGCATTTTCCGGACCAGATTGTTGGTTTTTAGCATGCGGCGCATATTCAGAGCCAGACTCAGGGTTACACTCATCGGCAGTCCTTCCGGTACGGCCACTACAATCAAGGTAACAGCCATCATGAAATATTTCAATACGATACGGGCAATGGCCAGCCATGAATGCCAGTCGCCGGTATATGCTCCGGAGGTGAAATAGGCATACAAATCCTTGCTGGTAAAGATGATGAAAGTCAGGGCAGCAATAGTGAATCCAGCTTTCCCGATAAGGTTTGCCAGTTTGGTGAGCTGGATATTCAGCGGAGTCTGTTCTTCGCTCTGTTCGGTTGCCTGGCGGGCCACTTTTCCGATTTCAGTGGCATCGCCTACCTTATCTACACGCATGATGCCGTGTCCGTCGGTAACAGTTGTTCCTCTCATAACGGTATTCGACGGGTAAGTGGCTTCTTCGTCGAAATGAGCTTCATCCACCGTTTTGTTGACCATCAGCTCTCCGGTCAGACTCGATTCGTTGATTTGTAGGGAAACTGCCTCCAGCAGAGTTCCGTCGGCAGGTACTTCTTCACCTGTATTCAGAATGACGATGTCGCCTACTACGATGTCTTTGCGTGGTATTTCGTGTATCTTTCCGTTGCGGATAACCGTTACAGGGGTTTCTTCTCCTACTGCGTTCAGCAGGTCGAATTTCTTGTTGGCATCGTATTCAAAATAGAAACCGATACCGGTTGCCAGAAAAATGGCAAAGAAGATACCAATGGTTTCCGCATATTCATTTTCGATGATAGAGATAATCAGAGAGAAAAAGGCTGCTACCAGCAGGACGCGGATGACGGGATCCTGGAATTTTTCCAGGTAAAGTTTCCACATGGAGGGGCGTTTGGGAGGAGTCAATAGATTGACACCATACTTTTCGCGGTTCGAAAGCACTTCCTGTTCGGTAAGTCCGGTCAGTTGAGGCTTAGGATTGTTTTGTGACATATCGTTTACAATTTATTTAAAAACTTGTGTCGCAAAAATACAACTTATATCTTGAGTGAAAGGGTAAATATGTTTTTTTTCTTCATTTTTTTGCCATTTTTTTTGCAGATTACAGGTAAAACCCTTACTTTTGCAGCACATTTCGTTACAGGATTGTAACATCGGACTTGTAGCTCAGTTGGTTAGAGCAACAGACTCATAATCTGGAGGTCCCTGGTTCAAGCCCAGGCTGGTCCACAAAAAAGCAGCTGCGGATTCCGCAGCTGCTTTTTTTATGCTTTTGCGTAAACAATGCGTAAACAAAAGGTTTGGGTTGGGCTTCATTCGTCCGTTCGTTTCAATCAGGACGTGAGTACGTTTTTTTAGGATAAAAAATCCCGGTTCCTGAAGTTGGGTGGGAACCGGGATTCTGCATGTTTATCAGTTAGTAAAGATATTATCAGAAGATGTAAGCCAGTGAAACCTGCCAGGAGTTCTTGCGGATATTGGCTTCGAAATTTTCATCTCCGATATTAGCCAGTTTACTGGCTCCAATGTTGTAGTTTACTCCGACTTGCAGGTGCTGGATAAGTTTCAGACCGGCACCTACGTTTACGCTGACCGCGCATTTCTTGGCTTCTATATTATCCCACAGTTTATCATCCAGATTAAAACCGAATTGTGGACCGGCTGCCAGATATACACCCAGAGTACTTCCCAGTCCGATGGTCCACTTCAGGTTGATGGGGACTTCAATGGATTTCAAGGTCTCTGTTTCTGATTCCAGTCCGTCTTTACTTTCGGCTTTCAGACCTGACTGCGCATACAAGGCTGCCGCGTCAATTCCGATTCCAAGTACAGGAACAGTGAATTCCATCATCGGACCGATAAAGAAACCGGTGCGGTTATCTCCTTTGAACATATCGGTAGAACAGCTTAGTTTGGATACGTCCAGACCGCCCTTTACACCGAAATGTATTTGAGCCTGCGCCGGTATAGCCAGCCAACAGCAGACTACCAGCAATAAAGTTGATAATACTTTTTTCATTGTTTTCTAGTTTTAGTTATCGGGACAAAAATAATAAAATCTTTGATAAGAATAGTTTTTTGGATTATAAATGTATGATTATTAGATGAAAATAAGAACAACCAGGTGAAAATCATATAATTCTTGTTTTGTTCTATGCTTGGCGAAGAATATTCTGTTAGAAAAACGAGTCTCATTTTCACCGGAGAAAGAAGCGATTTTGTACCTTTGCGGTATGAAGCGCTATGTAGATGTTATCGTACCATTGCCCATTGCCGGTCAATATACTTATTCATTGCCCGAAGAAATGGCCGGCCGGGTCTGTCTGGGATGCCGGGTGGTCGTTCCGTTCGGACGTAAGAAGTTCTATACCGGGCTTGTGACACGGGTACATGAGGAAGCTCCGGAGGCGTATGATACCAAAGACGTATCTGAATTGTTGGATGAACGGCCTGTCTTACTGGAAAGACAGTATAAGTTCTGGCAATGGCTGTCCGACTATTACCTTTGTACGCTGGGTGATGTATACAAAGCGGCTTTACCCTCGGGAATGAAGCTGGAAAGTGAAACGCTGGTGGTATATAATCCGGATTTTGAGGCGGAGACTTCCTTGACAGAAAGGGAACAGCGGGTGCTGGATTTGTTGAGCCGGGATACTGAACAGTGCATTACCCAATTGGAGAAAAACTGTGGTACCCGTCAGTTGCTGCCTGTCATCCAGAGTTTGTTGGAGAAAGGAGCCATCTGTGTAAAGGAAGAACTGAAGCGTAGCTACAAGCCAAAGATGGAAACCCGTGTCCGTCTGAAGGAACCGATGCGTTCCGAAGAGGCACTCAGACAACAGTTCGATTTGTTGGCCCGTGCCCCGAAACAGTTGGCCGTACTGATGAAATACCTGGAATTAGCAGCTTGGTCGTCTGCTGCTACTTTACCGAAGGAAGTGACACGTAAGCAGTTGCTGGCCGCTTCCGGCGCGTCGGCCGCAGTATTGAACGGACTGGTGGAGAAGCAGGTGTTTGAGGTCTATCACGAAGAAATAGGCCGGTTGGCCGGCGGCTGTCTGCCTTTACAGGAAATGCATACCTTAAGTGACGCACAAGAGAGGGCCTATCGGCAGATTCTGACCACTTTTCATCGTAAAAACGTCTGCCTGCTGCATGGAGTAACAGCCAGCGGAAAGACAGAAATCTATATCCATTTGATTCAACAGGTGCTGAGTGTAGGGAAGCAGGTTCTGTATCTGTTGCCTGAAATCGCCTTGACTACCCAGATAACCGAACGGCTGAAACGGGTGTTCGGCGACAGGTTGGGCATTTACCACTCTAAGTTTCCGGATGCGGAACGGGTGGAAATCTGGCGCAAGCAGTTGTCCGAAAACGATTACGATGTGATTTTGGGCGTCCGTTCGTCGGTGTTCCTGCCTTTCCGGCGATTGGGACTCGTCATTGTAGACGAAGAACATGAACAGACCTATAAACAGCAGGACCCGGCACCAAGGTATCATGCCCGGAACTCCGCCATTGTATTGGCTTCTCTTTTCGGAGCGAAGACACTGTTGGGGACTGCTACTCCAAGTATTGAGACTTATTATAACGCGCTTCAGGGTAAGTATGGACTGGTGGAACTTACGGAACGCCACCGACAAGTGTGTCTGCCAAGTATTGAGGTGACAGACATCAAGGAGCTGGCCCGTAAGAAGCGGATGACAGGACCTTTTTCGCCGATACTTTTGCAACGGATGCGGGAAGCATTGGAACGGAAAGAACAAATCATTCTTTTTCAGAACCGGAGAGGCTTTGCCCCGATGATAGAATGCAGGACTTGTGGATGGGTACCCCGCTGCAAGAACTGCGATGTGAGTCTGACTTATCATAAAGGGTTGAATGAACTGACGTGCCATTATTGCGGCTATACTTATCAGGTACCGCGCAGTTGTCCGGCTTGTGGGGGGGTGGAGCTGATGGACAGAGGTTTCGGTACGGAGAAGGTGGAAGATGATGTGAAGCGGATTTTTCCGGAAGCCAGGGTGGCACGGATGGATCTGGATACGACCCGTACCCGTACAGCCTATGAAAATATTATAGCTGATTTTGAAGCCGGTAAGACTGATGTACTGATTGGTACTCAAATGGTTTCGAAGGGATTGGATTTTGAACGGGTCAGTGTAGTGGGTATTCTGAACGCGGATTCATTGCTGAATTATCCGGATTTCCGGTCGTATGAACGGGCTTTCCAACTGATGGCGCAGGTAGCAGGACGTGCCGGCCGGAAAAGCCGGCAGGGACTGGTCATTCTACAGACGAAATCTCCCGAATTACCACTGATTCATCAGGTAGTGACTAATGATTACAGGCAAATGTATGAGGAACAATTGGAAGAGCGCAGACAGTTCAGGTATCCTCCGTTTGAACGGCTGATATACGTTTACCTGAAGCATCGGAAGGAAGAGGTGGTGGAACAGGCCGCTGCCGTATTGGCTACCTGGTTACGTAGCGGATTAGGAGACAGGGTCCTTGGTCCTGATAAGCCTCCTGTCGGTCGTATTCAGAGGTTGTTCATCAAAAAGATAATGGTGAAGGTAGCACAGGGGACTTCCATGCCAAAGGTACGAACCTACCTGTTGCAGTTGCAGCGTGCCTTGGTGGAGGACGAGCGTTTTCGTTCGACGGTGGTCTATTATGATGTTGACCCGATGTGATAACTGAAAACTGGTAATAATAAATAGAGAAAAGATGAAGATAGCCTTGGATGTGCATACCCATACACTGGCAAGCGGGCATGCATTCAGTACATTACAGGAGATGGCCCGGGCTGCTGCCGACAAAGGGCTGGAATTATTGGGAATTACGGAACATTCACCGGGAATTCCGGGAAGCTGTGACCTGATTTATTTCCGTAACCTGCATGTAGTTCCCCGTCGTATGTACGGTATCGAACTGTTGCTGGGAGCTGAAATCAATATTCTGGATGGTGAAGGGAATCTGGATTTGGATGAGTATTATCTGCAACGGCTGGACCTGCGGATTGCCGGCATCCATTCGCTTTGTTATCACTGGGGAACGGTGGAGGAAAATACGCACGGTATGGTGCAGGCTATCTCTAATCCGTATATCCACATCATCAGTCATCCCGGTGACGGGACGGCTGAACTGAATTTCGAACCGATTGTTTGGGCTGCCAAAGAGCATCATACACTGTTGGAAATCAACAACAGCTCGTTGAACCCGGTCCGTAACAAACCGACAGCGCGGACCAATAATCTGGAAATTCTGCGGTTGTGTAAACAATACGAAGTACCGGTTATTCTGGGGAGTGACGCGCATATCTCTTTTGATATCGCCGTATATGACCGGGCTTTGGAGCTGGTGGGTGAAACGGAATTCCCAGAGGCGCTGATTATGAATACGGATGTGAGACAGTTCAAACAATACCTGGGTATTCCGATGGATGATAAGGAATGAATCCGGTATAGCCGGACAATTTATAACAAAACAAGAACTGAATATGAAAAAGATACTTTTTGTCTGTCTGGGAAATATCTGCCGCTCTTCTTCGGCAGAAGAAATTATGCGTACTTATATTCGGAAAGCCGGGCTTGAACAGGAACTGGAGGTTGATTCGGCAGGTATCCTGTCTTACCACCAAGGAGAACTGCCTGATGAGCGGATGCGGGCGCATGCCCTCCGTCGTGGTTATAACCTGACTCATCGTTCGCGTCCGGTGCGGACCAGCGATTTCGAGGAATTCGATTGGATATTAGGTATGGATGACCGGAATATTGACGCATTGAAAGAGAAGGCGCCGGATATCGCTTCGGAACAGAAAATCCATCGGATGACAGATTTTTGCCGGACGAACACGGTAGATTATGTGCCGGACCCTTATTATGGCGGAGCGCAAGGTTTCGAGCATGTTCTGGATATCCTGGAAGATGCCTGCGCTGGTCTGTTGGAAACTCTGCGGACAGAGTTATAAGAATAGATGTACTGTCTCCGTTTGAGAAGATTTCCTGTCTGCAGGCGGAGACAGTATGAGATTATGGTTATTTTTTCAGTTCCGGATAACTGATGCGGGTGTGATACATCGTTTTCAATTTCTCCTTGAATACTGATTTGACGGTCGCGATGTCCTTGAAAGTTATCGGGCATTCCTTGAAGCATCCGTCCTGTACCTGTGAATCGATAATCCGGTCTACCAGGTTGGAAATGCTTTCTTCTGTATATTCCGGTAAACTTCGGGAGGCTGCTTCTACTGCATCTGCCATCATCAGAATGGCTTGTTCTTTGGTGAACGGATTCGGACCCGGGTACTGGAAGAAGCTCTTGTCTACTTCTTCATCCGGGTGCTCGTTCTGATAGGAGATATAGAAATATTTGGTTACACCGGCTCCGTGATGAGTGCGGATAAAATCTTTGATAACTTGTGGCAAATCATATTTGTCAGCCAGTCGGAGACCGTCGGTGATGTGGCTGATAACTACCTGGGCACTTTGTTTGTAACTCAATTGGTCGTGAGGATTCACTCCAGTCTGGTTTTCGGTAAAGAAAGCCGGATTCAGCATCTTGCCGATATCATGATACATGGCTCCTGTACGTACCAACTGACTGTTGGCGCCGATACGGTTGGCTGCCGCGGCTGTCAGGTTGGCCAGTTGTAATGAATGCTGGAAAGTTCCCGGAGCAATTTCAGACATTTCTCGCATCAGCTTGGTATTGATGTTGGATAATTCTACAAGAGTCACATTGGAGGTGAATCCGAAAGTCTTTTCCAGAATGAACAGCAACGGATAGGTGAACAGCAGCAGAATGCCGTTGATGATGAAATTGATATAGATGTGTGTACTTAACTGACTGACGTCATTGGCATGCATCAGATCGAGCGACAAATACAGGATTGAGTAGGTACATGTGACTAGCAAGGCGCTTCGTAGCAGCTGTGAACGCTGGGAAAGTTCTCTCAGACTATAGATTCCTACCATACCTGCCATGGATTGTAACAGAATGAACTCATGAGGCGTGCGCAGGGAAATGGAACAGAGCAGTACCAGAATGATGTGAGCCATGAAAGCCGTTCGCGAATCAAGGAAAATACGTATGATGATGGGCCCCATAGCAAAAGGAATGATATAGACACTGGTCAGGAGGTGCTCAACCGTAATGGAGCTTATGACGCTGAAGAAAATGATGAGGCTGAACAACAGGTACCAGCTTCTGCGGTTTTGGTAGTAATCGCTTCGGAACAGTTCCAGATAGATGAAGAATGTAGCGATAAGCAGGGAGACGAACAAAACCTGTCCGGCTAGTGCCAGTCTTTTTTCGGCGGTAGTTTCGCTTCGTTTATCCCATTCCTGCTGAAGGGAGTTCAGAATGATGAAAGTCCGCTTGTCGATAATTTCTCCACGGTCGACAATCTTTTGTCCGTTCATGACAAAGCCATTGGCCCAAGAGATATCCTCCAGCAGGTCGTTCCGGAGAGCTTCCGAGCGTTTGGCATCGTAGATAAGGTTAGGAGTCAAATAATTGTTCAGGTTACACTGCTGTAACAGATTCTTCTGAAAGTGAAGAGTGTCTGAACAGATAAGGTTTTCGTAGGCCTGCTTGGTGGTGTATATGGACTGTATAGCCAGTTCGTGGGAAGTATTCTGATCGATTTCCTGAATATATTCCAGACTGTCCTTGTGCAGTTGTGACAGGTCGGTGGATGAAATGATTCCTTTCTTATAAAAATCTTTCAACTGTTTTTCGATATAATAGTAATAAGATACGGAAGGCAGGATTTTCCGGAGAGAGACATTATAGTCGTTCTGGAACTTGCGCAGCATCTGTTCACCGATTTCTTTGTTGCGGATATAATACGGATGGTAATTGGCCAGAATACTGTCCTGTTCTTTTTTTATCTGGCTTTCATCTTTATAGATGGGAAAATCAAATGAAGCCTGCAAAAGCCCGTATTTCCAAGGCTTGTTGATTTCAAACTGATAGTTGAATTGTCCTTCTTTAGGTAAAAAATAGACGATAATGGCTACCGTTGCTACGAAAAGAATGAGCTTATAAAACAGGTCTCGGTAAGAGAACTTTCTTTCTGTCTGGAAACTTTTCATGTGATACAGTGATTTTGGGCGCAAAATAAGAAAAAAACGGGAAATTTAGCTTATTTTTGCAGCGTATTTTTAGATAGAAACCACTATGTCAGAAAGAAAAGTAAGAGTTCGTTTTGCACCGAGTCCGACAGGTGCATTGCATATCGGTGGTGTGCGCACTGCCTTATATAACTATCTGTTTGCCCGTCAGCATGGGGGAGATCTGATTTTCCGTATTGAAGATACGGATTCAAACCGTTTCGTTCCAGGAGCGGAAGAATACATTATCGAATCGTTCGACTGGTTAGGTATTAAGTTTGATGAAGGAGTCAGCTTCGGTGGCAACTATGGGCCGTATCGTCAGTCAGAACGTCGCGATATCTATAAGAAATATGTAAAGGTCCTGTTGGATAACGGAAAAGCTTATATCGCTTTCGATACTCCGGAGGAACTGGATGCTAAACGTAAAGAAATTCCGAATTTTCAGTATGACGCTACCACCCGTCTGTCTATGCGTAATTCACTGACTCTGCCGAAAGAGGAAGTAGACCGTCTGATAACGGAAGGACAGCAGTATGTAGTCCGTTTCAAGATTGAACCGAACGAAGATGTGCATGTACATGATATTATCCGTGGCGAAGTAGTCATCAACTCTTCTATTCTGGATGATAAGGTTCTGTATAAATCGGCTGATGAACTGCCTACTTATCACCTGGCGAACATTGTGGATGACCATTTGATGGAAGTATCGCATGTTATCCGCGGTGAGGAATGGTTGCCTTCTGCTCCGCTTCATGTCCTGCTGTACCGGGCATTCGGTTGGGAAGATACGATGCCGGAATTCGCTCATCTGCCCTTGTTGTTAAAGCCGGATGGAAACGGTAAGTTGAGTAAACGTGACGGAGACCGTCTGGGTTTCCCGGTATTCCCGTTGGAATGGCATGATCCGAAGACAGGTGAAGTTTCTTCCGGTTACCGTGAATCAGGATATTTGCCCGAAGCTGTTATCAATTTCCTGGCTTTGCTGGGCTGGAATCCGGGTAATGACCAGGAACTGATGTCGATGGATGAATTGATTAAGCTGTTTGACTTGCACCGTTGCAGCAAGGCGGGGGCCAAGTTCGATTATGAAAAGGGAAAATGGTTCAATCATGAATACATTATTCACATGGATGACCGGAAGTTGGCCGAGTTGTTCATGCCTATCCTGAAGGAGCATGGAATTGAGGCTCCGATGGATACTGTGGCTACAGTCATGGGACTGATGAAAGGCCGTGTAAGTTTTATCAAGGAATTGTGGGATACCTGCAAGTTCTTCTTTGTAGCTCCGACTGAATACGATGAGAAGACAGTGAAGAAACGTTGGAAAGAAGATTCGGCTGTCTGTATGGCTGAATTGGCCGACCTGTTGGAATCGCTGGATGATTTCTCACTGGAACATCAGGAACAGGTGGTAATGAAGTGGATTGAAGACAAGGGTTATCATATGGGTAACATTATGAACGCTTTCCGCTTGACATTGGTGGGCGAAGGTAAAGGACCACACATGTTTGATATTACTGCCGTATTAGGAAAGGAAGAAACAGTACGTCGTATGCGTCGGGCTATCGAAGTACTTAAATAAACGGGATTAAGATGATTTATAATCTGATTATATATCTTTATGTGGGTGCAGTCAAATTGGCTGCACTTTTCAGTAAGAAGGTATCTGTTATGGTGAAAGGCGAAAATGAAGCCTTTTCCCTATTGCAGCAGCGTATTGATCGGAAAGCAAGATATATCTGGTTTCATGCGGCGTCCTTGGGAGAATTTGAACAGGGCAGACCGTTGATTGAAGAAATCCGGAAACGCTATCCGGATTATAAGATTCTTCAGACCTTTTTCTCTCCTTCAGGATACGAGGTACGGAAGGATTATAAGGGAGCTGATGTGGTATGTTATCTGCCGTTGGATACACCTGCCAACGCGCGTCGGTTTGTAGAACTGGCTCGTCCGTGTATGGCTTTCTTCATTAAATATGAGTTCTGGAAGAACTATCTGACAGAACTGAACCGTCGGGAGATACCTGTATATAGTGTGTCTTCCATCTTCCGTCCGGGACAACTGTTTTTCCGTTGGTATGGAGGAGAGTATCGGGGTATCCTGAAGTGTTTTGCCCATCTTTTTGTGCAGAATCAGGAATCGGTTGAACTTTTGAAGAAAATAGGAATAACCAATACGACGGTAGTGGGTGACACTCGATTCGACAGAGTCCTGGAAATCTGCCGACAGGCTAAAGAGCTGCCGATGGTGGAACTGTTCCGTGGAGAAAACCTGACTTTGGTGGCCGGAAGTTCCTGGGCACCAGATGAAGATATTTTCATCCCTTATTTCAATACTCACCAGAACATGAAACTGATTATTGCTCCTCATGTCATCAGTGAAAGTCACATTGTAGAGATTATCCGGAAGCTGGAACGGCCTGTAGTACGTTATTCGCAGCTGACAGAAGAAAAAGTCCGGCAGGCTGACTGTCTGATTATCGATTGCTTCGGTTTGCTGTCTTCCATTTACCGGTATGGTGAGATTGCTTATATCGGAGGTGGCTTTGGCGTAGGTATACACAATACATTGGAAGCTGCTGTATACGGTATGCCTGTCATTTTTGGACCGAATAACCAGAAATTCATGGAAGCTCAAGGACTGAAGGAGGCAAAGGGCGGATTTGAAATACATGGCGCTACCGACTTCAACGAGCTGATGGACAAGTTCTGTACTGATTACGGATTTTTGGACAAGGCGGGAAAGAAAGCTGGGAATTATGTCCGGAACAATGCCGGAGCTTTGGATAAAATAATGAAAGAAGTAAAACTTTGAATGACGGTAAAGCCGTTCAAATATTTAATTTAGGGGCTATGCAGTATTTTTTGAGTGATTACATGGAAGGCGCTCATCCATTAATCCTGGAACGCCTGATGCAGACGAATATGGAGAAAACTCCTGGGTATGGAACTGATTATTATTGTGCGGAAGCGCGTGAGAAAATCCGGCAGGCCTGCGGTTGTCCGGGAGCTTCGGTGCACTTCCTGGTAGGTGGAACACAGACTAATGCTACGGTCATCACTTCGGTTCTCCGTCCTTATGAAGGCGTGATGGCTGCCGAAAGCGGCCATATCAACCAGCACGAAGCCGGTGCGGTTGAGGCTGGAGGTCATAAAGTGCTGGGATTACCACATCGTAACGGTAAACTGGCGGCAGAAGATGTAGACAGATATGTCACCGAGTTTTATGCCGGTCCCAGTTGGGAACATATGGTGGCACCTGCTATGGTCTATATATCTCATCCTACTGAATACGGGACACTTTATACGTTGGAGGAACTGAGAGCCTTATCGGTAGTTTGCCGTAAACATCAGATTCCGTTGTTTCTGGATGGTGCACGTCTGGGATATGGACTGGCTGCTCATGGAACTGATGTGACATTGAAAGACATTGCCGCCTTGTGTGATATCTTCTATATTGGAGGTACTAAGGTTGGAGCTTTGTTCGGTGAAGCAGTAGTCTTTACTCACCCTGGGCTGGTAAAACAGTTTGATACTATCGTGAAACAACGCGGGGTTCTGTTGGCAAAAGGCCGGCTGCTCGGACTGCAGTTCGATACTTTGTTTACTGATGACCTGTATATCCGGATAGCCCGTCATGCCATTGAAATGGCAGACCGTATTGTTTCGGCCTTGCGTGAGAAAGGTTATCACTTCCTGATAGAACCGGAAACGAATCAGTTGTTTGTCATTATGGAGAACAAACGCCTGGAAGAACTTTCCAGAACAGTAGGTGTGGAAGTTTGGGAGAAGGTAGACGAGGAACATACTGCTGTACGTATCGCTACCAGTTGGGCTACCCGCGAAGAAGATGTATCGGTATTGATCGGACAGCTTTAAAGAAATTCTGATTTTATGAAGGAAACGGGAGATTTGGAAATAAGCAGGTTCCAAATCTCCCGTTGATGTTTGTCGGCCTTTTTGAGGTATTCCGGTTATTCCTCTTCTTTGAACCAAGAGGCATACATCAGATAGCCATTGGCTATTTTCTGATTCAATTCTTTGCTTTGCTGTGGATCAACTTTCTTGATAAATCTGGCAGGAACTCCTCCCCATAAGGTATGTGGCTCAATGACGGTGTTGGCTAATACCAGGGCTCCGGCAGCCACGATAGCTCCTTCGCCTACCACAGCATGGTCGAGTAGGGTAGAGCCCATGCCAATCAGGGCGTTGTCTTTCACAATGGCTCCGTGTAGAGTTACATTGTGCCCGATGGATACGTCGTTGCCGATTTCAACAGTTGATTTTTCATACAGGGTATGCAGGACGCTACCGTCCTGTATGTTTACCCGGTCTCCGATACGGATGGAATTGACATCGCCGCGCAGTACAGTGTTGAACCATATACTACAGTCGCGTCCCATGATTACATCTCCTATGATAGTGGCATTGTCGGCCAGGTAGCAGTTCTCTCCAATGACGGGAGTGAAACCGCGGACAGATTTGATGAGTGCCATATTTCTTTTACTGTTTTAATTTTGTCTTTATATTCAAGTGAACCGATGTTTCAGAGTGCGGCGGTAGCCTCGGCCAGCCATGCTTTTTCGTCTGTATCCAAAGCTGGGCTCAGTTCCCGATAGACCCATGCATGATAATCGTTCAGCCAGACAGTTTCTTCCGGACTTAACATTTCTGTAAGAATTGCTTCTTTGTCAATCGGACAGCAGGTGAGTGTCTCGAATTTATAAAAGGAACCAAATTCCGTCTGTTGGCCGTTTACTATCAGCATGGTATTTTCAATACGTACGCCATGGCGGCCTTCTTTGTAAATGCCCGGTTCGTTGGTGACAGTCATTCCCGGCAATAATAGGGCCGGCATGTGATTCATCCGGATTTGATGAGGACCTTCGTGTACATTAAGAAAATGGCCGACTCCATGTCCTGTACCATGGCCGTAATTGATACCGGATTTCCACATGAATTGCCGTGCCAGTACATCCAGTTGGGTACCACAGGTGCCGTGAGGAAATTCGGCCATGGAAAGTTGAATCATTCCTTTCAGGACCAATGTATAGTCATGTTTTTCTTCTTCTGTTACGGGGCCCAGTATGATGGTACGGGTAATATCGGTGGTTCCGTCCAGGGATTTGGCACCGCTATCCAATAGTAACATTCCTTTCGGCTGTAAGACAGCCGCTGTTTCTGGAGTTGCTTCGTAATGGACAATGGCTCCGTGAGCGGCATATCCGGCAATGGTGTCAAAACTGATGCCTTTGAAATGAGCCTGTTCAGCCCGGAAGCGATAAAGCGTTTCGTCAAGTGTCACTTCGGTGACCGGTTGATACTTGACAGATTCTTTCAGCCATTTCAGAAAGCGTACCATTGCAACTCCATCACGTTGCATTGCGGCATGAAATCCGGCGATTTCTGTTTCATTCTTGATGGCCTTCAGGTAAAGTACCGGTGAAGGGGCTGTAATAACCGTTGTCGCAGAAGCAGCTGCCTGATATAAGGCGTAGTTGGTGGTGGCAGGGAGTTGAATAGTTTTTCCTGAGTATTTCCGTAATTCTTTTTCTACATTGCGGTAGTCTTGGATTTCGATCTGTTGCTTGTTCAGGTATTCCTGAATCTCCGGTGTCAGTTTTTCCGGTAAGAGGTAGAGAACGGCACGCTCCTTGGTGATAAGCAGGTAGCTGACAAATACAGGATTACAATGTACGTCATTCCCTCTCATATTCAGCGTCCACGCAATTTCGTCAAGGGCAGATATCAGAATGCCGTCTGCCTGATTCTCGTGAATCTGCCGGCGTATTTCCTCTATCTTGGAGATGCTGTCGATACCACAATAGGATAGCGGTAAGATGAACGGTTTCTCCATTGGTATGGTGGGTCGGTCTTGCCATAGTGTTTCATAAGGGTCTTCGACAGTGATCAATTCCAGATTGTTTTTGGCTAGAGCCGTTTTCAGTTCCAGAGCTTCAGCGGCAGTGGTCACCCATCCGTCGATTCCTACTTTGTCTCCTGCGTTCAGTACCTGTCCTAACCATTCCGGAATATTAGGGGTTTCAGGTAATCTGTCCTTGAAAAGGGTTAGCCCGCTTCCTTGCAATTGCTCGGCAGCCTGGAGAAAATAACGCGAGTCGGTCCATAATCCCCCCTGACCGGCAGTGATGACTACGGTTCCGGCAGATCCGGTAAACCCTGAAATCCATTTCCGTGATTCCCAATGTGCCGGTACATATTCTCCGGAATGGGGGTCTGTACTGGGAGTGATGAAGGCCGCTATCCCTTTTTGTCGCATATAGGAGCGGAGGGCCTCTATTCTGTTTGTAATATGCTTCATGGTAGGTTAATTGATTTGGTGTTAACTTGATTTTCTGAAGTCACAAAGTTACAAATTCCAGGAAATTCTAAAGAAAATATGTCGGAAAGTTTTGTGAATAAAGAAAGTATGTGTAATTTTGCGCCGCAAATAAAATGCATAAATATTTTAGTAACAACATACATTTAATTTAAAAAACATGATTGTAGTTCCAGTAAAAGAAGGCGAAAACATTGAAAAAGCGCTGAAGAAATTCAAAAGAAAATTTGAAAAGACAGGTGTTGTAAAAGAACTGAGAAGCAGACAGCAGTATGACAAACCGTCTGTACTGAAGAGACTTAAAATGGAACGTGCTATTTACGTTCAGAAAATGCAGCAGACAGAAGAATAATAAATTCTGCAGGATTTCTTGAATTATTGAATTCTTTTTCATAAATTCGTCGTTGAATCAATAAGGCGATGTTTCTTATGTTGAAAGAGTCTTTTTTGGAGTATCTTTCTTTGGAACGTAATTATTCGTCCAAGACTGTTCGCAGTTATGGGATAGATCTTACGCAGTTTGAAAGTTACTTTAGAGGGGTGGACCAAGGTTTAGATTATGCGGATATAGATGCCGATTTAATCCGTGGGTGGGTGCTTTCACTGATGGATGAGGGGTATACAGCTATGTCTGTAAATCGGAAGCTTAGTTCGCTCCGGTCGTTTTATCACTTCTTGCTTCGGAAACAGCTGATTGCAGTTGATCCTATGGCGAAGGTAAACGGCCCGAAGAAAAAGAAGCCCTTGCCGGTGTTCGTGAAAGAAACTGATTTAAATAGTTTGCTTGATGATACGGATTTCGGAAAAGGTTTTGAAAGCATTCGGGATCGTATGGTGTTGGAAGTCTTTTATGCAACAGGCATTCGTCTTTCCGAGCTAATCGGTTTAGATGATGCGGATGTGGATTTTTCTGCACGGGTGATAAAAGTGACTGGAAAAAGGAATAAGCAACGTCTGGTTCCGTTCGGTGATGAACTGGAGGCGGATATGCAGGCTTATCTTTCGGCGCGAAATGAAAATTGCCCACGGGTGTGCTCCGCTTTTTTTGTTCGAAAGGACGGAATGCGGTTATATCCGGAATTGGTTTATCGAGTTGTGAAGCGTAATCTGTCAAAAGTCGTGACGCTGAAGAAGAAGAGTCCTCATGTGCTGAGGCATTCATTCGCAACCTCTATGCTTAATCATCAGGCTGAGTTGGAGGCGGTGAAGGAATTGTTGGGGCATGAGAGTCTGACGACGACGCAGGTATATACTCATACGACTTTTGAGGAACTAAAAAAAGTTTATGAACAAGCTCACCCCAGAGCGTAAAAAAAAGGAGGTATTTATGGAAGTAAGAATTCAATCAATTCATTTCGACGCATCCGAAAAATTGGAAGCTTTCATTCAAAAGAAAGCAGAGAAGCTCGAGAAGTTTTGCGATAATATAAAGAAAGTAGAGGTGTCTTTAAAAGTAGTAAAACCTGAAACAGCAATGAATAAGGAAGCGGGTGTCCGTGTCCTGGCGTTGAATACAGAGTTTTACGCAGAAAAAGTAAGTGATACGTTTGAGGAGTCTATCGATGTTTGTATGGAGGCTCTTTCTAAACAGTTGCTGAAAACAAAGGAAAAACAACAAAGTAAGTAAAAAAGTCGCGGAAAAGTTTTGCGATTAAAAAATAATAGCTAAATTTGCAGCCGCTAAGCCGTAAGAAACATAGCGGCTGCAAATTTCTGAATGATGACAATGCCTCTTTAGCTCAGTTGGCCAGAGCACGTGATTTGTAATCTCGGGGTCGTTGGTTCGAATCCGACAAGAGGCTCAAGGAGAAAGACGTTAATGTTAATCTTCTGATCTTTGAAAAAAGAAAGTTGGGCAAATACCAGAGTGGCCAAATGGGGCAGACTGTAAATCTGCTGGCTTACGCCTTCGGTGGTTCGAATCCATCTTTGCCCACAAAAAATTGCGGAAGTAGCTCAGTTGATAGAGCATTAGCCTTCCAAGCTGAGGGTCGCGGGTTTGAGTCCCGTCTTCCGCTCTCTTTTTTCTTCTTTTGCTGTTATAGCTCAGCGGTAGAGCACTTCCTTGGTAAGGAAGAGGTCCCGGGTTCAAGTCCCGGTAACAGCTCGTGAATGTGTAAAAGCTGATTATTAATCAAATAAATAAAATAAAGCTATGGCTAAAGAGAAATTTGAACGTTCGAAACCGCACGTTAACATTGGTACTATCGGTCACGTTGACCACGGTAAAACCACTTTGACTGCTGCCATCACTACAGTATTGGCAAAGAAAGGTCTGTCAGAATTGCGTTCTTTCGATTCTATCGATAACGCTCCTGAAGAAAAGGAAAGAGGTATTACTATCAACACTTCTCACGTAGAATATCAGACTGCAAATCGTCACTATGCTCACGTAGACTGTCCGGGACACGCCGACTACGTTAAGAACATGGTAACTGGTGCTGCTCAGATGGATGGTGCTATCATCGTAGTTGCTGCTACTGATGGTCCGATGCCTCAGACTCGTGAACACATCTTGTTGGCTCGTCAGGTAAACGTTCCTCGTCTGGTTGTATTCTTGAACAAGTGCGACATGGTTGACGACGAAGAAATGTTGGAATTGGTAGAAATGGAAATGCGTGAATTGCTGTCATTCTACAACTTCGACGGTGACAATACTCCGATTATCCGTGGTTCTGCTTTGGGTGCATTGAACGGTGTTCCTCAGTGGGAAGAAAAGGTAATGGAATTGATGGATGCTGTTGATACTTGGATTCCGCTGCCTCCGCGTGATGTAGATAAACCATTCTTGATGCCGGTTGAAGACGTATTCTCAATCACTGGTCGTGGTACAGTTGCTACTGGTCGTATCGAAGCTGGTGTTATCAAAGTTGGTGACGAAGTTGAAATCTTGGGTCTTGGTGAAGACAAGAAGTCAGTTGTAACTGGTGTTGAAATGTTCCGCAAGTTGCTGGATCAGGGTGAAGCCGGTGATAACGTAGGTTTGTTGCTTCGTGGTATCGACAAGAACGAAATCAAACGTGGTATGATTTTGTGTCACCCGGGTCAGGTTAAAGCTCACTCTAAGTTCAAAGCTGAGGTTTATATCCTGAAGAAAGAAGAAGGTGGTCGTCACACTCCGTTCCACAACAAATATCGTCCTCAGTTCTATCTGCGTACTATGGACTGTACAGGTGAAATCACTTTGCCGGAAGGAACAGACATGGTAATGCCGGGTGATAACGTAACTATCAACGTTGAGTTGATTTATCCGGTTGCATTGAACGTAGGTCTGCGCTTCGCTATCCGTGAAGGTGGTCGTACAGTAGGTGCTGGTCAGATTACTGAAATCCTTGACTAATCCAACGTTAAAGATAAATGATTATAGTTCCCGAATACTTCTTCGGGAACTATTTTTACGGGAATAGCTCAGTTGGTAGAGCATCGGTCTCCAAAACCGAGTGTCGGGAGTTCGAGCCTCTCTTCCCGTGCAAAATTGAATAGAATATGTTTAAAAAGATAACGAATTATTGTAAGGAATCTTATGACGAACTAGTCCATAAAGTGACATGGCCTAATCGTTCAGAACTTTCAGGTAGTGCAGTGGCTGTTTTAACTGCTTCCCTGCTCATTGCACTCGTTGTTTTTCTTATGGATTCTGCCTTCCAGTTTATTATGGAAGATGTTATCTATCCGCACTAATAAGTAATAGAAAATGTCTGAGATTGAAAAGAAATGGTACGTATTGCGTGCCGTAAGTGGAAAAGAAAGCAAGGTGAAGGAGTATCTTGATGCTGACATCAGACACGGAAACCTTGGTGACTATGTATCTCAGGTGTTGATTCCTACCGAAAAAGTTTACCAGGTTCGCAATGGAAAAAAGATTGTGAAAGAGAGAACTTATCTCCCTGGATATGTCTTGGTAGAAGCTGCGCTGGTAGGTGAGGTTGCTCATCATTTGAGAAACACACCGAATGTGATTGGCTTTTTGGGTGGACAGGATCATCCGGTCCCCTTGAGACAATCGGAAGTGAATCGTATTCTGGGTACGGTAGACGAACTTCAGGAGGTAGGTGAGGAATTGAATGTTCCTTATACCGTTGGAGAAACAGTGAAAGTAAGCGTCGGACCATTTACTGGTTTCAGTGGTCTTATTGAAGAGGTGAATGGCGAAAAACGTAAACTGAAAGTAATGGTCAAAATATTCGGTCGGAAAACTCCGCTTGAATTAGGCTTTACGGATGTGGAAAAGGAATGACGCATTTTGTTACGTGTCGTTGTTTTATTCGTTAAATGTTTATATAAAAATTACAATTAAAAATGGCTAAAGAAGTTGCTGGACTAATCAAATTACAGATTAAAGGAGGCGCTGCAAATCCATCACCTCCCGTTGGACCTGCTTTGGGTTCTAAGGGTATTAATATCATGGAATTTTGCAAGCAATTCAACGCCAGAACCCAGGACAAGGCAGGTAAAGTATTACCTGTAATCATTACCTACTACACAGACAAGTCTTTCGATTTTGTAATCAAGACACCTCCTGTAGCTATTCAGTTGCTTGAGGCTGCTAAGATTAAAGGTGGTTCTGCTGAACCTAACCGTAAGAAAGTTGCTGAACTTACTTGGGATCAGATTCGCACCATCGCTCAGGACAAATTGGTTGACTTGAACTGCTTTACTATCGAGGCTGCTATGACAATGGTAGCAGGAACAGCTAGAAGTATGGGTATCGCTGTAAAAGGTGACTTCCCGGGTAATAACTAATTAACTTCAATTGATAATGGGTAAACTGACAAAAAATCAAAAGTTGGCTGCAGAAAAAATTGAAGCAGGGAAAGCATACTCACTGAAAGAAGCTGCACAGCTGGTAAAGGATATCACCTTCACTAAGTTTGATGCTTCATTAGATATTGATGTACGTTTAGGTGTAGACCCTCGTAAGGCTAACCAGATGGTAAGAGGTGTTGTATCTCTGCCTCATGGTACAGGTAAGCAGGTTCGCGTGCTTGTTCTGTGTACACCGGATGCTGAAGCTGCTGCAAAAGAAGCTGGCGCTGACTATGTTGGTCTTGATGAATATATCGAAAAGATCAAAGGTGGATGGACTGATATTGATGTAATCATCACTATGCCGTCTATCATGGGTAAGATCGGTGCTCTGGGTCGTGTACTCGGTCCGCGTGGATTGATGCCGAACCCGAAGAGTGGTACTGTGACTATGGATGTAGCTAAAGCTGTTAAGGAAGTTAAGCAAGGTAAGATTGACTTTAAGGTTGACAAGAGCGGTATCGTTCACACCTCAATCGGTAAAGTATCTTTCACTGCTGACCAGATCCGCGAAAATGCGAAAGAATTTATCGCTACTATCATTAAACTGAAACCAAGTACAGCTAAAGGTACCTATATTAAGAGTATTTATCTTTCAAGTACTATGAGTAAGGGTATTAAAATCGACCCGAAATCTGTAGAAGAAATCTAATAACAAGGAGGAATCATGAGAAAGGAAGATAAAGGCGTTATCATAGGTCAGCTGGCTGACACCGTTAAAGAATACGGTCATTTCTATATCATTGATACAACAGCTATGGATGCTGCTGCTACAAGTGATCTTCGTAGAAAGTGTTTCAAAGCTGGTATCAAGTTGGTAGTTGTGAAGAATTCTTTGCTTCACAAGGCTCTTATGAGCTTGGATGTTGATTACTCACCGTTGTTTGATTCTTTGAAAGGTACTACAGCCGTAATGTTTAGCGAAGTTGCTAACGCTCCGGCTAAATTGCTGAAAGAATACAAAGAAGGTGTTCCTACTCTGAAAGCTGCTTATGCAGAAGAAGGATTCTATGTAGGAGCAGATCAGCTTGAAGCTCTTGCAACAATCAAGAGCAAGAACGAAGTTATCGCAGACATCATTGCATTGCTGCAATCTCCTGCGAAGAACGTTATCTCAGCTCTGCAGTCTGGTGGCAACACCATTCACGGAGTTCTTCAGACATTGGCAGAACGTGGAGAATAATCCGCATGGCTGTCTGAACGAAAAACCAAACAACTTTAATATTATTCAATTAGTAACAAACAATTAAAATCATACAAAAATGGCAGATTTGAAAGCTTTTGCAGAACAATTAGTTAACTT
>ERZ780034.224-NODE-224-length-22575-cov-10.2167_pt1 | contig 22575 bp, 15 predicted proteins | sample MGYA00511855_ERZ780034 | MGnify/ENA primary metagenome ERZ780034 (study PRJEB29588, sample SAMEA2148024) | human gut metagenome | biome: human gut; feature: human-associated habitat; material: faeces | place: Denmark | collected 2008/2010 ...
GAGCTTCTGCCCTTTACCTTTCCCTTCGGCCGGTGACCGTTGGTTCAGGGCGTATGAATAAATTTCCAATTTTACTTCTCAGGAATAATCTCGAAGATTTCGGCTGAACCATCCAGCTGAACCTTCGCTGCCTTCTTCACCAATTCTATCTTGCAGAATGACTGGTCGATGCTGGTAGTTGCCAATACCTTACCCTTGGCATTCCACTGACGGCAAACGACAGAGCTGCCAGGAGCTACCTTCAGCAAGAATGTATAGCCGGTAACACCCTTTTCTACGCCAAAGGTGAGAGTTCCCTCATTTGTGAATGAGGTGCAAGGGTTCTCATCGAAACCATACATCGCTGCCTGCATATCCTTAGCCTCTACAGTAAAGCTCAAACGATCTGGGGTAGTTGGGTTCACCTCGAAGGTACGGACTGCAGCCCAGTTGCGCTTGTCAGACTTCAACTTCTTGATGCGGATATAACGAGCCTCAACAGGAGAATCGGTCTTCCAGTTGATGATATACTGCTTCTTCAACTCACCGGTAAGCGCCTTCCACTCCTTCTTGTCAAGAGAATACTCCAGTACTGTATTGTCGAAGTAATCCACATCATCCACAGAGTTACGTCCCTGAAGGATTCTTACCTCAGAAACAGAACGAACACAACCTAAGTCTGCACCAATCCAATCGCCAGTGTTCTGACCATTACCCGATGTATAATAGGTAGTAGAATCGTTGTCAAACATCGCCTTGCTCTGGGTAGTTCTCAAGGTTGCGTAAGTACCGATACCCTTATAGAAAGCAGGCACCTTGCCAGTCAACTTCTTGAAGAAGCCAGAAGCCATATCATCCATAGACTGCTCATAGAATGGCTGCAATACCATGGTTCCAGACTTATGTTTCTCGTAAGCAGCCACATCTTCCTTGCTCATACGGTTGTTGACATAGCCATCCCAGAATGCCTGGTCATTACCAGCCTTGTACTCCTTGATGAGCTGCATGGTCTTCAAGCCACGATTACCCAATTTGCCAAACTCAGTCAACCAAGGACGGAGTTCCTTCATCAACAAGGCATTCTTGCAGTTTGCCTCCATCTGAGCAGGTGCATTCTTCACCTTTTCAAATTCCTTCTGCAAAGCATTGAACTCTGCATCTGTAAAGTTGTCGATGCGGAAGCTCTTGGTTTCCCATGATTCGATACGGCGATAACCGGTTTCTGTATCGCATGAGTGCATGGCGAAGGTGCGATAAGCATCGTGTGCCTCTGGAGTCAGATCTACCAGACCACGCTCCCAGTTGTCGAGCGGATTATAGTTAGCGATATTCCATGCATAGTCAGCTACACCGTAGAGAGCCAGCTTGGAAGCCTCACCATGCTCCATTGGGTTGCTCACGAAACCACAGAGATCCTTGTTGGTCAGGTCGGTCTGCAAACCGTAGGTAGGACCCTGCATGATGATATGGCGTGCATAATCAGTTACTGGGAAGTTCCACCAGTAATAAGCAGGGCGCTTGATACGGGAATTCACCCAGTCGAGAGTCTCGCGGGTCAAGTCACTACATACGACATCACCTGTCCAGAATACATTGATAGATGGATCGAGGGTATTACCGAAGATAGCCAGAGAACCGGTTGGTTTTGGATTCGCCCAGAGGCGGGTATAATCGGTAGGACACATCACGAGCGGTGTAACATCGCCCTTAGCCTTCACAAACTCCTTAGCCAGGCGGTTCAAGAGTTCAGACTGCTTGACAGGGTTGGCACCCTCGCCGGAAATATCATCAAAGAAGATAGCGAAAGAACGTACACCGAGGTCGTACATCAAGTCGAGCTTGTGAACCAGGTTCTGATAGTCTTCCTCGTTCCACTTGATGTCCTGTCCCGGATGGATAGCCCACACGAAATCTACACGGTTGCGGCGACAAGCCTGAACGAGTTCGCTGATGTTCTTAGCCTCTTTCTCAGGATAAGGCAAGCGCCAGTTAGGACAACTGTGATATGGGTCATCCTTCGGACCGTAGAGATAGGTGTTCATCTTATTCTTTCCGTAATAGTCGATGAGGGAAAGACGCACCTGATGAGACCAAGGCTCGCCATAGAAGCCTTCTACCACACCACGGTTTGGAAGATCTGGGTAGTCGTTGCAGGTGGTGTAAGGCATCTGTCCCTTTGCCATCTCGCTGTTAACAATCTGGCGCAGAGTCTGCAAACCGTAGAAGGCACCACGCTCGTCGAAGCCCACAATCTGGATACCCTTGGCATCAGCCTTCAGGCTGTAAGCACCCGAAACAGGCTTTACGCCAGCCTTGGCAGCGAGTTTTTCACCGAAATCGATAGTCAGGCGAATGCCCTTGGCGTTGGCGGTAAGAAACTTCACGTCATCGGCAAACTTGCCTTTCTTGTCTATCACCTTGACACCTTTCTGCAGGTCGAGTCGGTTAGCAGCATCCACATTCAGGAGATGTGGTGTAGGGCTCACGATGAGTCCGTGATGATCCAGTTTCTTACCCGGAATCATGTTTACGTCCTGCTTTTCAGAACGCTGGCCGCTCAGGTCTTGTGCCTGAGTGCCCTGTGCAAATGCAGCCATCAGGAGGGCTGCCATCAACATTTTTCTAGTCATAATGAATAGTTGGTTTAGGATTTATATTTATTAAAGTTTATTTATTTCAAGTGGAATACTCTTTCCACGGTTTCATTGGTTTGCTTGGCAAACTCTTCTTCGCTCACGTTGTAGGCTTTCGCCAAGGTTTTAAGAACTTCTACTACGAAGGCGCTCTCATTGCGCTTTCCGCGATATGGAACGGGAGCCATGTATGGAGAGTCGGTTTCCAAAACAATGCGGTTCATCGGAACCACGGCTGGAAGGTCTTCACGCAGATGACTGCTCTTGAAGGTAGAGACTCCACCGATGCCCAGCACGAAGTTGTCGAACGAGAGGAGTTCCTCGGCTTCCTTCTGATTGCCGGTAAAGCAATGGAACACGCCGCCCGGCAGGTCTTTCTGATACTGTCTGAGCAGATGTACCATCTCGTTCTGCGCCTTGCGGCAATGAATCATCAATGGCAAGCGGGTATCTACCGACCACTTCACCTGCTCTTCGAAAGCCTCCAGCTGCTCATGTTCGAACTCACGGCTCCAATAGTAATCCAATCCGATTTCGCCAATGGCGATAAAGTCGGAAAATTGCATCTTCCGGAGTTCTGCCAGCTGCTCCTTCCAGTCTTCCTTCACCTCCTCAGGGTGCAAGCCAATCATGGGATAGGCGTAGCCCGGATATTCCCGGCTCAAAGCCAGGACTGCGTGCGTGGTCTTCAAGTCGATGGCAGGCAAGAACACCTTGCCTACCCCCGCTTCACTGGCACGAGCGAAAGCCTCCGCCCTATCCTCATCAAATTCCTCCGCATCAAAATGCGTATGCGTATCTATTACTTTGAACATTGAATTTTGAACTAAATGATTAGTACTGGCGCTTCATCATTTTCTGTGCATACTTTGCCAACTCCTCCTTGCGCTCAGCAGGCACATTCACTGCATCCAGATACTTCCTGCTCTGCTCGAAGTAATAAGCTATCTTGTCCTGAGCCATCTTGTCAATACCAATCTCGTTGTAAAGACGGGTAACGGCAGCTACCTTTTCCTTGCTGTCGAATTCCTTGGCATCCACCCACTTTTGGAGTTCTGCACGCTGAGCGTCGTTGGCATGGTTGAAGGCATTGATGAGCATGAAGGTCTTCTTGTTGGAAGTGATATCGCCACCAATCTCCTTACCGAACACCTTGGTATCGCCATAGACATCGAGGAAATCATCCTGCAACTGGAAAGCCAGGCCAATCTGCTCACCAAACTTATACAGGTTCTCGGCATCTTCCTCAGAAGCATCAGCCAGAACAGCACCAATCTTCAGAGCACAAGCCAGGAGTACGCTGGTCTTGAGACGGATCATCTCGATATACTCCTCTTCCTTCACATCGTTGCGTGTCTCAAACTCCATATCATACTGCTGTCCCTCTCCTATTTCGAGAGCGGTGGTGGTGAAGAGTTTCAACACCTTGGCAAGATGCTTTTCGTCACACTGTGCCATGCGCTCATAGGCAAGAACCAGCATGCTGTCGCCCGAGAGGATGGCTGTATTGGCATCCCACTTCTTGTGAACGGTCTCGTGACCACGGCGCAGGTCGGCATTGTCCATCAGGTCATCATGGAGCAAGGTATAGTTGTGATAAGTCTCCAGGGCGATGGCATTCATCAGGATTTTCTCCGGGTCGTTCTTGAAGATGTTGTAACCCAGGAGCATCAGGGTTGGACGGATGCGCTTGCCCCCCATAGAGAGCACATACTTTATCGGCTCATATAGCGAATATGGTTTACGGTCGTATGGCAAGTTTTCCAAGAACTCGTTCACCATGTTTAAAATTTCATCAGCTGTCTTCATAATAATGTATAATTTATAATGAACAATTTATAATTTATAATGAATATTTACAAAATAATTTATAATCCTATAACTGGAATACCACCGGAACGGCAATCATGGTACGGCATACCTTGTTTCTATCCATTCCCGGTTTCCATTTCGGCATCATCTTCATCACCCTGAGAGCCTCAGCATCGAGCACCGGATCTACCGAAGTGCTCACTCTCGTATCTGCTATACTGCCGTCCTTGTTCACGATGAAGGTGATGACAACGGTTCCCTGCACCTTGTTTTTCTGCGCTGCAGAAGGATATTTCAGGTTCTTGGTGAGCCATTGCATGAATGCCGACCATCCGCCCGGAAATTCCGGAATTTTCTGCACCACTGTAAATTTGATGGGTTCTTCTGGCGTATTGTCAGAATTATCAATCGCAGTCTCAGGTGCAGCTTCCTTCACATCGGCACCTTCCACCGCTCCCGTACCGTCACCGATAACCAGTTTACTGGTAGTGGTACTGAGTTTATCGGGCGATTTAACCATCTGCTGTTCGGTAGGTTTCACCTCCTGCGTGATGGCTTCTGATGCAGGTGCCTTCGACATCGCCTCAGCACTCACCATGTCCTTCTGGTCGGGTGGTGTCTGCATATCCAGGTCTTGTGCCAGATCCTCAAAGTTCTCAGCCCAGTCATCTCCTCCCTGAGGCCCCTTCTGATATTGAAGTGCCACGAAGAGGAAGGTAAAAGCCAGAAGAAGCCCAAGCAGGAAAAAGGTGACCCGCTTGTCGTCCAACTGTACTTTCTTCGATTTTTTAATTTCCAACATTCTTCTATTTCTATCTAGTCTGCAGCCCCACTTCCCCATTTTTAGGAGCAGAAACTGCAATATTTCACTATCAATTCCGTTCTTTTCTACGAAAACAATGCAAATTTACTGTATATTCTTGAAAAAAGCTGTATCTTTGCCAAAGATTTATAGAATTTAAATGAAAAAAATAGTTTTTTCCCTCGTATTGACGCTTTTTGCGGCTTTTATGAACGCTCAGGAGAGCCAAACGAGTTATAACTTTCTGCGCTTACCGGTCAGTGCACATGCCGCAGCCCTCGGAGGCGATAACATCACCTTGATAGAAGATGATGAAGCCCTCGTATTCCATAATCCGGCGCTGCTGTCGTCGGTGAGCGATAAGGCCATCAACCTCAACTACATGAATTACATGTCGGGGGTGAACGTGGCATCGGCTTCCTTCAACCGCATCGTGAAGGAAAAGGCATCATGGGCGGTGTCGGCTCAATACATCGACTATGGCAAGATGAAACAGACGGATGAGAACAACATCGAGATGGGCGAATTCTCGGCAAAGGACATTGCGCTTGCGGGCCATTTCTCCTATATGCTTGCCCAGAATCTCGCAGGAGGTATCTCTGCCAGATTCATCACCTCCTATATCGGTGATTACAACTCCATCGCCATGGGCGTAGACCTGGGTTTGAACTATTACGACCCAGAGCAGGACCTTTCTATCTCTGCCGTTGCCAAGAACCTGGGTGGACAGCTCAAGGCGTATGATGAGGAATATGAGAAGATGCCGATAGACCTGCAGGTGGGAGCCACCAAATGGTTTGAGAACACCCCGTTCCGCATTTCTGCCACCCTGGTGAATCTGAACCATTGGGACAGCGGACTGAAGAACCATCTTGTGGTAGGAGCAGAACTCCTCCTGGGCGAGAGTCTGTGGCTGGGAGCAGGATATAATGCCCGCCGTGCTGACGAGATGACGATTTCTACAGGCGAGGAGAACGAGGAGAGCAGTCATGTAGCCGGATGGTCATTCGGTGGAGGCATCAACCTGGAGCGCTTCCAGCTGAATGTGGCCTATGGCAAATATCACGTCAGCAGCAACAGTCTGGTGCTGAGTGTGAATTATAAATTGTAAATTATAAATTATAAATCAGTTCGAAATATGAAGAAGATAACAATAGCAATTGATGGTTATTCATCATGTGGCAAGAGTACCATGGCTAAGGACCTTGCCAAGGAGATTGGATATGTGTATGTAGATACAGGCGCCATGTACCGTTCTGTTACGCTCTACGCCTTGAGAAACAAGCTGTTTGATGCAGAGGGCAATGTCAAGGTAGATGAGCTGGAGAAGAAGATGCCTGAAATCCACATCTCGTTCAAGTTTAATGAAGCTACCGGTCGCCCGGACTGTTATCTCAATGGCGAACTCGTAGAGAAGGAGATTCGCTCATTGGAGGTTTCCAGCCACGTGAGTCCGATTGCCGCCATCCCATTCGTCAGAGAGGCTTTGGTGGCACAGCAGAAGAAGATGGGTGAAGACAAGGGCATCGTGATGGACGGCCGCGACATCGGCACCACCGTTTTCCCTGATGCAGAACTCAAGATATTCGTCACCGCCAGCTCCCAGGTGAGAGCACAGCGCCGATATGATGAGCTGCAGGAGAAGGGAATGCCAGCTGATTTCGAGGACATCCTGAAGAACGTAGAAGAGCGCGACTACATCGATACCCATCGAGAGACTTCTCCGCTGCGCCAGGCAGAAGATGCCATCGTTCTCGACAACAGCCAGTTGACCATCCCTCAGCAGAAGGCATGGCTCATGGAACAGTATCAGAAAGCCATCAAGGCATAGGTATTTGCAAAAATTAGTTAAAATAGAATAATTTAACGAGAAAATAGAATTATTCATTGACACTACCTTGCAAAAAAAGCAATGATTTATTATCTTTGCAACACTATTTAAAGGTAGTAATGATATAGATTATAAATTTTGAGTTAATTACTGTTTTTTGAAGGTGGTAAGTCTTCGGGAGAAGATTTACCACTTGTTTTGTTTTTATACATTCCAGAATTCCAAGAGATTACCCCTGAATTCAAAGAGATTACCCCTTGAATTCATTGATAATCTTTTCCTTACATTCTTCCATCAGCCATTTGGGAGTACTTGTGGCACCACAGATGCCCACAGTATTGACGCCCTGGAACCATGCCATGTCTATTTCGTCAGCACTCTCTATCTGATAGCTGTTGTCATTCACGCTCTTGCATTCCTTGAAGAGTACCTTACCGTTGCTACTCTTTCTGCCGCTCACGAAGAGCACCACATCATGCCTGCTGGCAAAGATGGCGATATTCGGCATGCGGTTAGCCACCTGTCGGCAGATGGTGTCAAAGCTCTTGAAGGTAGCACCTTCCACGATATGCGCCTGGCAGTATTCGATGATGCGATGGAACTCTTCCAGGCTCTTGGTGGTCTGAGAATAGAGATAGATGTCCTTGGAGAAATCCAGCCTTCCTATCTCCCTCAGATGTTCCACATCCTCCAGCTTCTCTACCACAAGAGCGTGACTCTCGGTCTGTCCTACCAAACCCAGAACTTCGGCATGTCCCTTCTTTCCGAAGATGACAATCTGCGCCTCCGGATTGTTGACATACTGCTTCTTGATGCGTCGCTGCAACTGCAGTACCACAGGGCAGGTGGCATCAATGATTTCAATGTTGTTGCGCTCGGCAAGGGCATAGGTCTCAGGTGGTTCTCCATGGGCACGAAGCAATACCTTCACGCCATGCAGTTCCTCCATCTGCTCGTGGTCGATGGTGATGAGTCCTGCTTCATGCAGTCGTTCCACCTCCATTCCGTTATGCACGATATCTCCCAGGCAGTAGAGTTTACTGCCTTTCTCCAACTCTTCTTCAGCTTTCTTGATGGCAGTGGTCACACCAAAGCAGAAACCACTGCCGTTATCTATTTCTATCTGCACTTTTTTTAATTTATAATTTATAATGTATAATTTATAATGTATAATGTATAATTATTCATTGTACATTATTCATTGTACATTATTCATTGTACATTAATCTTCACTACCACCTTTGCCTGGTCAGGATCATTCGTAATCATGAGGATACGAGGGGTCTTCACACGCGAATTCTTCAGTTCGGCAGCCACTGCCGTCACCTTCATCTTCACGGTTTCTCCCGGCTGAATCTTGCTCTTCTTCAAACTTACCTGCAAGCCCATGGTAAACATCTGCATGCTTCTGATGTCGAGTTCCGACTTACCCTTGTTGGTGAGGGTGATAAGTCCCTTCAGCTTCTTCTTGCCGTTGAAGCTGCCGAGGTTCAGTTCCGTTGCCGATATTTCCAACTTCGGAGCCTTTGCCTTCTGCTCGGCTGTCAACTTGTCAAAGTCAGGAAGGAGGACAGCAGAAACCACGATTTCCTTCTCTGGGGCAATCTTGTCGCCAGGACGCTCGCCCAGATAGATGGAAGTCTGATTCAGTCCCAGGTCACGCAGCTTCTTGGAATCCAAGCCCAATACGACGACGGCAGAATGATGAGGAGCCACCTTGGATGGAGATACCTGTGCCTGGAGATAATTAGGCAGATGCATCACCACCGGTTCCATCACACGGTCGGTAGGATTGAAGATGTGGATGCGCTGCACCGGACGGTCGCCACGGTTTACGTCATCAAACTCCACTTCCTGGACATCCGACTTGATGTCACCCAGAAGCTGGTCGTAAGAACCAGCGAAGTCTACCACGCTGCCCACCACCTTGCCTCTCATCATGACGATGAAAGGTTCGTCAGAGGCATTGCTGTAGAGGCATATCTGCTTCATGAAGGTACCCATCTGCTTGGAGTCGTAAACAGCTTTGACTGTGAAGGTCTCGCCTGCTGCGATACTCTTCTTAGGATATTCCACAGATGTACAGCCGCAGCTCTTCAATATATTGTTAATCACCAAAGGCTTGTGGCCTTCGTTCTTCATCACGAACTCAGCAGTTACGGGCTTGCGGAACAACACCTGTCCGCAGTCCACCACCTCGTGCTGGGTTGTTATCTTCTGTGCTGATGCCGGCAGCGCCAACAGCGCTGATAGTATCCATATATTCATTCGTTTCATACTATTCTATTCTTAATTATCAATCTATAAACTTTTAACTATCAATTATTAACTTTCAATTCATAAGTCTCTGTGCGGCCACCAAATTCCGGACTGTAGGTACACTCAGCGGTGCAAGTTCCACTCTGATAGTCGCCCTTTCTATCCACGTAATACTCCATTTCTACGATGTGCTTACCTTTAGATAAACGATTGAAATAGAAATTTGTTGCATGATCTCTTGGAGAAACATAGCAGCCTATGCCCCACTGATAACCGCTCAACTGGTTGACCGGTTCCAGACATGCCGCACGCTTATCCGTAATCTGCACAAAGTCGTAGTCGCGGTCGGCGGTGATGATGAGCGTTACCTTCACCTTCTCGCCTACCTTCGCCTGCGCCTTGCCCTTGCTCTCAGATTCGGCTGGAACGATGACACGGCGCACCTTGATGCCCGATACCGCAGAACCGATTTCGCTGATAGGCTGCTTAAACTCTGCATAGACAGCACCCCAGCTGGTATAATCACTCTTTTTGTCGATGCTCAGCTTAGATGCCTTGCCCGGTCTTCCGGTCTTCACATAGCCCAAAGTAGTGGAATCCTGCGGCATCGGCAGCAGCTTGCCATCCAGTTTCAGCACGGCATTCTCAGCCTTCCTGCTCCAGTTGCTCTCATTGCCCTTCATAAAGGCATAGACAGCATCTACGGTGTTCACCGGCGTATCCCAAACCTGGGTGCGTTTCGACATCAGGAGCCAACGCTGCAGTTCTTCGATGGTCTGCTTGTCGTTCGGCTTCAGCATCTGCAGCGCCTCTATCACAGATACCTGGGTAGGAATCTTATAGTTTCTCCAGCTGTAGAGTGCCTTGCGGGTATCGTAGTAGCGGCCCATCTCCTCGCGGTAAACAGCATATTCGTTCACACTCTGCAGATATTCGCCTGCCTTCTCGCGGTAAGCAGCATTCTGCTGGCTGTTTCTGGCGAGTACCACGGCAGCACGCGCCTTGCCATAGATGGTGAAATCACCGGTCATCTTCGACATTTTGTCCAGGAGATAAGCCTTGTCAGCTTCCAGATTCTGCTTCATCTTTCTACCATCCATCGAAAGGATGTAGAGATAATGCAGCGTCTGTTCGCTAGGACTCACCTTCTGCTTTTTCTCCTCCTGCTTCTTCATTTCTCTTACTTCCTGCGCTGTCTGCCAGGAGAGATAATCAATGGCGGAAGTCAGCATCTTGGCGGTGGATTTCTGAACACCAGCAACGGCATTCAGACGAACCATCATTTCGGCTACCGACGTTGTCATATATCTGCTGCCCTTCATTCCATTCCACCAGGAGAAGGAACCGTCAGCATTCTGCAATTTCTTCAGTTTCTCCACCTGATTCTGCAGACGAATGGTCTCCTGAGAGAGATTCTTCTGAGAATGATTATCCAAAGAGAGAGTCTTCTGGATATGGGTGGTGATGGTATTGGCGTAGATGGCAGACATCAGCGAGATGGCATCCTCCTCATCCGGATTGCTGATAGCTGGCAGCGCCTTCACCATTAGCCAACTAGGATTGTTGGTGTACTCGATGGTTACCTTTGCCTCTTCAGCGCCCTTCACCTGTTTGCCCTCCTTGTTCAGGAAGAGTTTGCTCAGGTCGAAGTTCTGCTCGCCCTTCTGATGCAGGGTGATAGGCAGAGTGTTCACCACGAGTTCACGGTTGCTCAAAACAGGCAGATAGTGCTGTTCACCATCGCTGTACCCGTTTCCGGCAGCCACCACCTTATTAATATATACGCCCTCTTTCAGTCCCTGGACATCAAAGGAGATGGTAGCAGAGCCCTCGGCATCAATGCTGTAGTTCTGCGTCTTCTGCCAAACCACCTTGTTGGTCTCCGGGTCGAGAATCTGCATACGGGCATTGCCGCTCACCTTCTTGTCGGAAGTATTGAAGAGTTTCACCACGATGGTGCTCTTATCGCCCTCACGAAGGAAGCGAGGCATGTTTGGCTGCACCATCACGGTCTTCTGAGCCACAGCCTCATCCACCAGCAAACCATTGCGCATCTCCTTGTCATGAGCCAAGCCCATGAACTTCCAAGTAGTCACGCTTTCCGGCAGGGTAAAGTTGATAGCCACATTGCCCTGATTGTCGCTCTCCAAGGCAGGATAGAAGAAGGCGGTCTCGTTCAGGTTTTCACGCACCTGAACATGGTTGAGTGCCGCTTCATCGGCAGAAGAAAGAACCTTATTAGATCCTCCACCACCAAATTCTTCAAGCATCACCATTTTGTTCTGTAAAGCCAAGTCCATCTCAGAAAGCAAAGGTTTCGAAGAAGCAGCTCCGAAACGGGTCATCTTAGAGCCACGAATTCTCATGACTTTCGCCTCATCTCGAACCAGCTCGTCTTTCTGTATACGAACAGCCTCAACGGTTGCAAAATAAGAACGTTCCACCGCTTCCATATAAGCATAATAGCTAAAATATTTGCCATCAAACTTATCTACATCCAGTTGTTTCTGGTCGAAATATTTAGTAGGATAAACACCCAACAAATCCATCTTATAATACTTCAGATTACTCTTCCAATAGCAGCTTGGCAACCACTGGCTTAATCCCAGCGACATTTTCCAGCTATGCTCAGCCAACTGGTCGAGCGACTTGTCATAGAGCACACTCATCAGCTGTGCCTTGGCTGGCTTGCCGTCAGGAGTGGTAATCTGCAAGGTCCACTTCTCCTTCTGTCCCGGAGTAAGACGGTCGCGGAAAGTCTTCCAGGCGATGTTCAGTTTCTTCTCCGGCAGAGGACGTGAGATACTGATGGTTCGGGCATAGCATTCTCCGTTCTTCACGAAACTATAGTTGATGACCACGCCCGACGCATATTCCTCCTTGTAGGTGAATGGCAGGGTCACGATACTGTCGCCCAACTCCCAGGCACCTTTCTCCAGCAGCTTGTTGCCGGCAATGATGGAATAAACGATGTGCGCTCCGTTTTCAGAAGAACCCACCTGCACGTATACCGGCTTTCCATCACGAGGGAAGGTCTTCGCCGTCTGATAATACCATTCGGTGGTTGTTTCCATCGGATGGGTATCCTTCATGCTGAAAAGGGTGAACTTCTGCTGCAGGGTATCTGTTCCGCAGATTGCCTCCAGCTGATGAACGCCCGATTTCCAAACCTGGGCAGAAGAAGCGTTATATTCCTTGATGGCGATAGGAGCATTTGCCTCAGCCACCTTCCATTCGCCTTTATCAATGCGATATTTCAGCTGGCTCGAAATCGGCATTCCGCTGGCATTTCTATAAGCAAAAGTCACGGTCTTCAAACTGTCTACCTCTATCCGCTTCGGCATATTCACCGAGAAAGCAGTAGACCTGGTGCCCAAAGGCAGACTCATCTCGCCTTCATGACTCTCGCCGCTGATATCCGTAACCACGGCAGAAACCGTGAAATTAAAGAAGCGGGCGATGCGCATGAAGTCATTCTTCTCCGATTCAGCTACCTCCAATGGGATTTCCACATCAAAGGTTCCATCCTCACGGGTCACGGTGGAATCTGTCTTTACCTGCTTATCGGAAGAACTGGCACCCCTCCACCACATCTGGTTTCTGCGGGTCACCTTATATTCCACCTTGGCTCCCTGCACAGGCACACCAGCATAGGTCTTGGCTGAAGCCTTCACCACTATAGTATCGCCCCAGGTATATCGCTCGTTCACCTTCGGGAAAGTAATCTCGAAGGTAGGACGCTTGTATTCCTCTACTCTGACATATTCTGTTGCCGTACCATTCACGGAGATAGAAAACATTCCCGTCTTTCCCTCCTTCGGCAATTCGAAATCAACCGAAGCCGTACCGTATTCATCGGTCGTAGCCTTCTGCTCAGCCACCTGCTTCCATTCAGCGTCTCTCAGGATAAACTTCAGTTCCTTGCTCTTGCCCGGCACGCTGGCATCCAAGCCCTTCTTCACGATAAAGGAGACGGCAGTGGCATGCATCTTCTGTCCCGGTCGATAGATGCTGCGGTCGGTAAACAGCTGATATGCTGTCTTGTCATCTTTCTGCTCGAAATAGCGGTCACGGCTGAGATAAATGTATTTGGCTGGCGCAAACTTATCTGCAGAAGTGGAAACCAACACCTCTCCATCCACATTCTTGAAGTAAGCCTCACCATTGTTGTCTGTAGTCAAGCGGGCATGAACCAGTCGCTTATGCTTGCCCGTCTTCACATCATAATCCTTTTCATAGAGTTCAATCTTAGCCCCGGCAATAGGCTGGCCATCGGTAGCATTCACCACTACATAGCGATGCTTATCATCAGGCAACTGCTGGATCATCACCGCCAAATTGCTCACATAGAAGAGTTTGCGCTGCGGAGCGATGCCGGTATTATCCGAAGTAACCTCCATCAGATAGGCACCCAGCGGCAGATTGCCACCGATTTCGATGGAATCCTTCACTTCTTCATAATCCGGACGACCATAGTAGTTCCTGCTGTAATCCTTCTGATGCAACTTCGTGGTCTTCTTCAGAAGCATCTTATAGGTAGCCTCATTCTGGGCATCATAATTATTATCAGCCGTGATGTTGAGACGGGAAATGCAGAACTTCAGGTTCTGTAGATTGCGCACATTCAGATGCACCCACACCTTCTCCTTAGGACGCAATACCTTCGGCATATCCTGCACCTGGAACATCGGTTCGGTGAGTCGCTTCTGCACATTTCTCAGTTCGTTCATTCTCGACCAACCGCCCCAGCGGCTCAGCGCATAGTTGATATAGTTGAGCTTATCCTGCGTTTTGGCATCGGAAGAACGCTCCATGAAGCGGTAGTGCTCCACGGCAAGTTCGCCTGCCTCCGGAATATCCTGATAAACGTGGATGAGCGAGTCGATGGTATGGAGATACTTCGACTTCTTCACCTCTCTCACGTCGTCCTGACTGTATTTTTCAATGAGCTTATAGGCACAGAGACAAGCCGCGCCCCGATTGCCCACCTTATTATAATAGGTATACATCAGTAGATACGCCTCCTTGCTGTCTGCTTCGAAACCGATGAGATGCAGCAGATCGTTGTTAAAGGAACTGCCATCCACGCCCTTCTGCGTCAATGGAACATACTCTGTAGATGTATGTCGAGCAAGAAGTTCAGGCTGTTCCAGGGCTTTCTTGAAGAACTCCTGGCTTTTCTTTTCGTTCATATCACAATACACCTTGCCCAGCACGGCATATCTCACCGCCTTCAATGCCGGGTCGTTCACCTTCAGCACCTCGGTTTCCATCCGCTTCAAGTTAGGCGAAAGCGAGTCAGCAGAAATCTCTTTCCAGAGAGTCATCTGCCTCATCTCAGCCGCCAGCAGCTGCCCGTAATCTTTGGCAGCCGAAGCCTTGGCGATGATTTTCTTCATCACCGCGATTTCGCTCTTAGGCTGGTCCTTCTGAGCAATGATTTCAGCTTGCTTCCACAAGTTGTCGTATGTCTGTGCCACAGTTTGCTGCAGGGCAAGCAGGGCTATGAGGAGTGTTAGAATGTTTCTTTTCATAAGCCAACAGTATATTATGTTAATTACAATCTGTTAAACATCAAACTTTCTACTGCAAAAATACAAAAAAAAACTGTTTTCTAACCCCGAAACTGAAACTTTTTATTATCTTTGCACCAAAATAAAAGAATTTATCTAAAAATAACATTAAAAAAACAATGGCAGAGAAAAAGTACGGTCATTTTGATGACGCCAATCGCGAGTACGTGATTACAGATCCTAAGACTCCATGGCCTTGGATCAATTATTTGGGTAACGAGGATTTCTTCTCGCTCATCTCAAATACAGCAGGTGGTTATTCCTTCTACAAGGATGCCAAATTCCGTCGCATCACCCGTTATCGCTACAACGGTGTGCCGATGGATAACGGCGGTCGCTATTTCTACATCAAGGATGGCGATACCGTATGGAACCCAGGGTGGAAACCTTGCAAGACACCGCTCGACAGCTACGAGTGCCGCCACGGCATGAACTATACCCGCATCACGGGTAGCAAGAACGGCGTGGAGGCAAGTGTGCTCTTCTTCGTTCCGCTCCATACATGGGCTGAGGTGCAGAAGATGACGCTGAAGAACCAGACTAAGGAGGTGAAGACCCTCAAGGTATTCTCCTTTGCCGAATGGTGCCTCTGGAATGCTGCTACCGACATGGAGAACTTCCAGCGCAACTTCTCTACGGGAGAGGTGGAGGTAGAGGGTTCTACCATCTATCACAAGACCGAATACCGCGAGCGCCGCAACCACTATGCTTTCTACACCGTGAATACAGAGATTCAGGGATATGATACCGACCGCGAGAGCTTCATCGGACTCTACAACGAGTTTGCCGAGCCTGAGGCAGTCATCGAAGGCAAGCCACGCAACAGCTTTGCCCACGGCTGGAGCCCTATCGCATCTCATTATATAGAGGTTACCCTGCAGCCGGGCGAGAGTCGCGACCTCATCTTCCTCCTGGGATATGTGGAGAACGAGCAGGACAAGAAGTTCAGCGCCAAGAAGGTGATCAACAAGGAGAAAGCTCATGAGCTTATAGCCAAGTTTGATACCACCGAAAAGGTGGACGCTGCCTTCGCAGAACTCAACCAGTACTGGGATAACCTGCTGAACATCTTCAGCGTGAAGAGCGGCAACGACAAGTTAGACCGCATGGTGAACATCTGGAACCAGTATCAGTGCATGATCACCTTCTGTATGTCGCGTTCGGCAAGTTTCTTCGAGAGCGGCATCGGTCGAGGCATGGGCTTCCGCGATTCCAACCAGGACCTCGTAGGCTTCGTTCATCAGATACCTACCCGTGCCCGCCAGCGCATCATCGATATCGCCAGCACCCAGTTCCCTGACGGTGGCTGCTACCACCAGTATCAGCCGCTCACCAAACGCGGCAACAACGATATCGGTGGCGGTTTCAACGACGACCCTTGCTGGCTCATCTTCGGTACCGTGGCATACATCAAGGAAACGGGCGACTTCTCTATCCTCGCTGAGCAGGTGCCTTTCGACAACCAGCCGGGCACAGAAGTAAGCCTCTTCGAGCACCTCAAGATTTCAATGAACCATGTTATCAACAACCTGGGTCCACACAAGTTGCCGCTCATCGGCAGAGCCGACTGGAACGACTGTCTGAACCTGAACTGCTTCTCCTGGGATCCTAACGAGAGTTTCCAGACCACCGAGAACAAGGGCGAAGGCAGCAAGGCTGAAAGCCTGATGATTGCCGGCCTGTTCGTAGTAACCGGCAAGGACTATGTAGCCCTCTGCAAGCAGCTTGCCAAGGAAGCCGTGAACAGCCATGAAGGCGAAATCGCCGGACTAGCCGAGGAAGATTACCTGGCAGAAGCCGAGCGTATGCAGCAGGCGGTAGACGCAATGAGCGAAGCCGTGAAGCAGCATGGATGGGACGGCGAATGGTTCCTCCGTGCCTACGATTTCTTCGGCAACAAGATAGGTAGTGATGAGAACGAAGAAGGCAAGATCTTCATCGAGAGCCAGGGCTGGTGCACCATGGCTGGCATCGGACTGGAAGACGGTCTCTGCGACAAGGCATTGGACAGCGCCAAGGAGCGTCTGGAGTGCGAGCACGGAATGGTATTGAACAACCCTGCCTATACCACCTATCATGTAGAGATGGGCGAGATATCATCCTATCCTGAAGGTTACAAGGAGAATGCCGGCATCTTCTGCCACAACAATCCTTGGGTTATCATCGGTGAAACCGTAGCCGGTCGTGGCAACGATGCCTGGAACCATTATACCAAGATTCTGCCAAGCTATGTAGAAGAGAAGTATCAGACTCTGCACAAGGTAGAACCTTACGTAAACTGCCAGATGGTAGCCGGTAAGGATGCAGCCAAACCGGGCGAAGGAAAGAACTCCTGGCTCACCGGTACAGCAGCATGGATGTGGTATACGGTCAGCGAGTTCATCCTAGGCATCAAGCCAGATTACGAGGGTCTGAACATAGACCCATGCCTCCCAAGCACCGCCCATGAGTACGAGGTAACCCGCAAGTTCCGTGGTGGCGAATACCACATCGTGGTAAAGAACCCAGAAGGCAAGGAGAAGGGCGTCAAGCAGATAACCGTTGATGGCAAGGCTATCCCTGGCACCATCATTCCATGCCAGGAAGGCAAACACGAGGTAATCGTAGAAATGTAAATAAATAAAAGAGAATGCGTCATGAGTCCATGGCGCATTCTCTTTTTTATTTCTTTAATCGTCCCACAGATTTCACAGATAACGCAGATTTAGGATTCTAGAATTTGTAAAGAATTACAAGTAAAGGAACCCCTCTGAAAAACTGAAGGTTGTGAAGGAAGGGTCACAAAAAAAACTGAAATCTGAAATTAAAAACTAATTTTTATATGCAGCGTAGAGTAAAAGATAGGTAATTATATGATTATCAGAATAATAACCGATATTTACATCAAGTGTTAAAATGCAGTTTTTGACATGAAATTATTATTTTGAAAAAGTGCCTTCAGTCCTTCAGCCAACATTTTTGTCCATTCTCCTTACTTTTTAACCCTATTTTAACACTCCAAAAAACTTTGCCTTCAGTTTTCGTGTCTTATTTTTTTATTTTCCCTCTTTTTCCAAAGAATCAAGATTTTTCAACACGCTATAATTTTATCTCTCAGAGATATAGTTTTATCTCACAGAGATATTTTATTATTTCTCAGAGATATTTTCCCTATCTAATAGCTTCTTTAGAACACCCCCAAGGAAAAACAAAGAAATTCCAGAAAAAGCTTGCGGATTTGAAAATAAAGTCGTAACTTTGCGCTGTAGATTTAAAAACAGATGGTTATGAAGTACTTAGATCCTAAGGCAGACCTCACGTTCAAGAAGATATTCGGCAATCATCCTAATCGATTGAGAAACCTCCTGAATGCCCTTCAGTCACTCAACGAAGATGAACTGATACAACAGGAACAGTATCTGCCGACAACAGAGGAACTGGAGATTTCCGGATTCACAGATGCCGAACTCTGGGCCTACGACAAGTTCTGGGATTCCGTAAGCGTTGAAAGAACCCTCATAGATGACAGCTACCAGAAAGGTAAGGAAGAAGGCATGGAAAAAGGCATGGAAAAAGGCAGAGCTGAAGGTAAAGAAGAAGGCATGAACCAGCGAAGCCTTGAGATTGCCAGAAAGATGCTGGCACAGGGTATGGATGAAGCAATGGTCATGGATATGACGGGGCTGACGGCAGAGGAAATCAAGCAGATGAAACTCTAGTCATGCAGCGCTCCATCAGACCGCATGGCGTCATCCTTCGGCATCCCTGATACTACCAAAAGGGTCTATACGCCACCCGATTATCGTGGCATATAGACCTTTTTTTCTATTGTATCTGTGAAAATCTGTGGAATCTGTGGGACAAGAAATAACTCCCGCAACTTTAGCTTTCCCTTCTGCCACCGATTTTCAATTCGCAAACGTCACAGATTTTTACCAAGCAAAAACTAGGAATCCAAAAACAATCTCATATTTTTTTTGTATTTTGGGGATAAAAAAATCCACAGCGAGCTTCAACAGCGGGCCGTGGACTTCTAGAATACAATTCTATAAACCTAAAAAACTAAACCTATAAACCTAAAAACCTAACTAACCTAAACTTAAAAACTTTTACCTTAAACTTAACCTAAAACAACTAAACCTAAACTTATAATCGTAAACCATATCATCCCGAAACGAATCGATTCACCGTAAGTAAACCAAACCTTTCTGAATTCTGGTGCAAAGATAAGGTTTTTCTGTATATAATAGGTGAAAAAATCGTTCAAAAAACAGCAATTTTTGGCATTTTTACGCATCAAGAACGATTTATAGTATCAAATGAACGAAAATTATTCGCTCAAAAGACTATCAGACGAAAAAGAAATTGGTTTTTCAGAGGATTTTTTGTAATTTTGCAGGCAAAAAACAGATAATCATGAAGAAGATTTTATACTTCGTGGCTGCCATTGCCGCCACAACCCTTATTACGACAACCGGTACCAGCTGCAAGTTCGCACCCGAACAGCAGGATGGTGACACCGTGGCTGCCAGCGAGTTCTATCCGGAAGACACTTCGTCTGCCCACGCCAAAAAGATAGCGAAAAAGACAGCTGAGCAGGCTGCCATCGTGGACAGTACCGACATATTTTATATAGGCAGCGGTTCTACCAAGGATATCATCCAGCTGGTATCCTACCCTTCACGCCGCGACACCTTTATATATAGCAAGACCCTACATATCAAGGTGAAGGGTAATGCCGACATCAACCACGTGGTAAGAGTAGACTACTATCTGCTGAACGGCAAGGATTCGCTGGTGAAATATGTAGAGGAGGTGAAACTCGATGCGAAGAAATAATTCCCGTAAAACACGCCCTCTCAATACACACAAACCTGGTCCAAAACCAAGCCTTCGTCCAATGCCTTGATGAGAATGCGATGCTTCTTCATTCGGGCTACTGGCAATGTAAAGGATACGCGAGCCTGACATTGCAGGGTGTTCACCTTCCATAGCTCACTTCTGCCTCTGGTCTGAACCTCCCCTTCAACCGGTTTTCCACCGTCCAGCGACAGAGAGAAACGAAGTTTGTCATCCATAGGATGAGTCGGAACCCAGCGAACTTCGATGGTAACCGAATCACCCTTCACCTTCTTACCGTCGAAAACAAAACCTATCTCTTGATTTCGGACTATACCAATCGCCTTACATTCATAACCCAATCCCTTCCACAAGTAAAGAGGACTGGCTGAAATGCAATCGTTGGCGCTCAAACATGCTATATATTCAGGATCTTTTGCCAAAGGCTGGGTAGCCACGGTATGAGGCACCCGGTTGAATACCGGCAGCCTGCGTGGCTGGAAATCCATCATGCTGTTCCACTTGCCCTGATTGTAATAACCCTCGTTGTATACCTTGGTGAGACTGATGATGCTGTCGTAAGCCGCCTCGCTCTTCTTCCAATACTCGGCAGAAACATCACGGGAAGAACCAGAAATTTCCTTTCCGTGGCGAGCCAGCTGCCCATAAAGGTGTTTATTGTTCATCTGGGCAGCAGCCTGCACGGGATATTTGAATAGCTGATAGAACTCATCCTTGCGTTCCTTAGGTAATTCGCCCTTGGCTATCGCCTTATCGAGCATTCCCCCTATCTTCTCTGCCTTGTCAGAAATCGACTTGTAATCAGCCAATCTTGCCCGGATATAGACTTCGCTCCATGGCAGGTCAGAGATAATCTTATATTTCGGATTTCTTTCCTCGCATCGTGTATTCGCCATGAACTCCGGCTTGCGGATATACGCCAGCCGATAGCTCTCCTGCATCACCGGCAGCATCTCTGCAGCCAGCTTCTTGCCGAATTCGCGGGTCCAGAAGTTCCTCTCATGCTCTGCCAGCCATTCATTGTTAGGTTGCAGCTCCTTCTCTGGGGTATCGCCCGAATAGATGCGGTTCATATTCCACGCCATATCCAGGAAGAGCTCTATCTGATACTCAGCAGGCTTGATATCGCCCACATTGAGAATCCAGAACTTCTGAATGCCTTTGTGCCAGGCTTCAGACATCTGCTGGTAGAGTAAAGCTGGCGAGAAGGTGCCGAGCCAGAGATAATCATGAGGACGGCCCCAATAACTCACGTGATAGTAGATGCCGTTACCACCCTTGCGGGCACGCTCTTCGGCTGTAGGAAAGTGGCGCACCATACCATAATTGTCATCGCACCATACGAGGCATACATCCTCAGGCACCTGCAGGCCTGCATGATACACATCGAGCACCTCCTTGTAAGGCACGAACAGCTGAGGTACCTGCTCCACATCCTTATTCACATATTTTCCCAATAACTCTCTCTGCGCCTTCAAGACGCTATCTAATACTGTTTTCTGTTCCTCAGTTGTCTTGGCTCCCTGCATGGCTCCATCATGAACGCCACGCATTCCGATGGTATAGAGGATAGGCTGACCAGCCACCTCCTTCACACGGTCTTCCCAGAACTGGAGCACATTCTCCCTGTTGTTCAGAAAATCATATTCTCCTACTCCTCTCATCTTCCATTCGCCAGCCGTACTCGAAGCCATCGGCTCACAATGGGAACCTCCGATGTAGATGCCATACTGCAGGGCCACCTCTCTGTTGCCTTCTGTCAGGAAGAAAGGACGGGTGCATTCGTGCATCGCCGGCCAGTAGGTATTGGCACGAAGGCGGAGCAGGAGTTCGAAGATGCGGGCATTGGTCTTCGGACCTATATGACCTGGAATATCCGATGGTTCATAGGTCTTTCCCGACCATGGCATCAGTCCCCAATCCTCATCATTGATGAAGATGCCTCTATACTCCACCGATGGTGACTGCTCATTGTGATATCCTTCCTTCAGGGAGAATGCCTTGAGCTGCTTAGGCTCGGCATCTGCCCACCATTTCCACGGTGAAACGCCCAAGAGGCGAGACACCTCGAGGATGCCGTAAGCCAATCCATGATCATCGCTACCTTTTATATATAGGCAGCCATTGGCTGACTTTAGCAGGAAAGCTTCCTTCTTGTAGGCGAAGGCAGCGGCATCCCTCTGCAGGATGATGGAACTATTAACAGAAGTATTAACAAGTTTCATTTCCGAGCCCAGCACTTTTCGGATATCGCCCTTCAACATCTTCAAAGCTGTCTTAGCCACGGGTTCCATCCGGGCAGTATCAGCAGAAACCACCACCATCTGCCCGCTCTTCACTTCGAAAGCATTCGAAGCAAGACTCATCAGCATCGCCAAACTCTGAGTTATAATATACTTATATGTCATATATGATATTCTTAATAATTAATAATTTATATTTTCTGTTACTATAACCGACTATATCTTTTGTTTTCTGCTGCAAAATTAATACGAATAATTGGAAGAGAACACCTAAAATTCGTATAAAAAACAGCAAAATTCGTCAATCCTGCTACATTTGAATGATTTGTATCATTGGGCGAACAAAAAACCTACATTCCTATTTAAAATAAGATCATTCCGGCTGCTTATACTCGATGCCGAGTTCATCATCAACTGTGGCGATGACACCCAGAAATTGCCCCATGGCCACATGCGGTCCAAGAGGGTGTAAAAACAAAAAGGCTAGCGTGCGCTTGTGCATGCTAGCCCTTTTTATATTTCATCAGAATTAATCACTAATAACTAATCACTAATCATAGAATCCCGGCTGCTTATACTCAATGCCCAGTTCATCATCTACTGT
>ERZ780034.226-NODE-226-length-22487-cov-4.456_pt1 | contig 22487 bp, 20 predicted proteins | sample MGYA00511855_ERZ780034 | MGnify/ENA primary metagenome ERZ780034 (study PRJEB29588, sample SAMEA2148024) | human gut metagenome | biome: human gut; feature: human-associated habitat; material: faeces | place: Denmark | collected 2008/2010 ...
TTCGTGAATGGATTCCGAAATGTAAGTGGTCATGTCGAACGGAATTTCATATTTCAGTCCTTCCGGAAAGTTCTTGCTGATTTCGTCCATGGCATTCTTCACATTTTCTGCCACTTCCATGGCATTCGCTCCCGGCAGCATGTAGATACCGAGTACGGCGGCGTTGCCCCCGTTGATACCGCTTTCTGTGTTGTAAGACTGGGCTTCGAGCGAGATGCGGGCTACGTCGCGCAGGCGGATGAGCGAACCGTCGGCATCGGCACGCAACACGATTTCCTCGAATTGGCTGACGGTAGAGAGCCGCCCTTTGGTGGAGATGGGAATGGTGATGTCCAAACCTTCTATGGGTTGCTGGCCGAGTACGCCCGCTGCGGATTCACGGTTTTGGTCTTTTAAGGCGTTCTGCACGTCTTGTACCGTCAGGCCGAAGTTGGCCAGCTTGTCCGGTTGTACCCATATCTGCATGGCGTAATAGCGGCTTCCGATGTTCGACACACGGCCCACACCTGGAATGCGTCGCAATACGTCGAGCACGTTGATGGTGGCAAAGTTACTCAGATAGATTTCATCGAATTTCGGGTCGTCGGAAGTCAGACATAAGGTCATGAGCTGGCTGGGCGCCTGTTTCTCCACGGAGATTCCGTTTTGTATCACCTCGGCAGGCAGGCGGGATTCTGCCAGTTTCACGCGGTTCTGTATTTCTACAGCCGCCAAGTCGGGGTCGGCCGAGATGTCGAACGTAATCGTGGCGGAAAAACCTCCGGAATTGGAACTGCTGGACTCCATGTACAGCATGCCCGGCGTCCCGTTCAGTTCCTGTTCGATGGGGGTGGCTACGGCCTGTGATACCGTCAGCGCACTGGCTCCCGGATAGGATGCGCTGATCTTGACTACCGGAGGCGTAATTTGAGGATATTGGTCGATGGGCAATAAGGTCAGACCTATGATACCCACGATGACAATCAGTATGGAGATGACCATCGAGAACACCGGACGGTCAATGAAATAAGTCACTTTCATGGGCTTTCTCGCTTATTTGGCAGTTGTCGTTTGCTGTTTCTTTTCGTTTGTCTCAGCCGTAGCTACATGCACTTTCATGCCGGGGTTCAGCTTATGGTAACCTTCGGTGACAAGCTGTTCGTTCGGAACCAGACCGCGTTCCACTACGACGTGGTTCCCGAATTCCGGTCCTAATTCGATGAAACGCCGTTCTACGGTGGAGTCTTTACGCATGACAAAGACGTATGCCCCACCTTTTTCAATAATAAGTGCTTTTTGTGGGACTACCGTGGCGTTCTCGCGGACGTCGAGCAGGGCTTTGACTTTTGTGAACTGTCCCGGCAACAGCACGTGGTCCGGATTAGGCATTTCCGCACGTACGGAGAAGGTGCCGGTCCGAGGGTCTACTTGGGGTTCCGCAAAGTCCACCAATCCCTTGAAAGGATAGGTCGTATTGTCCGGCAAAGTGATGGTGACGGTAGGCTGCCAAGAGCGGGTCTGCTCTTTTTGTCCTATATTTACGTTACGTTCCTTACTTTTGAGGTAGTCGAGGGCGGTCATGCTGAAGTCCACCAGTACCGTATCGCTCTTGACGATAGTAGCCAACAGCGATTTACCGCCACTGCCCACCAAAGTACCCAAGTCTACATGCCGTTCGCTGATATGGCCGGAGATGGGGGAACGCACGATGGTGTAGCCCAGCTCTTGTTCCGCCTGGTCCAAATCGGCTTGGCTCATTCCGACACTGGCCACAGCCGTTTCGTATGCTGCTACGGCATTGTCCAAATCCAACTGGCTGGCTGCATTTTGTTCGTACAAGGGCTTGATGCGGTCCAGGTCGCGTTTGGCCTTTCGGGCTTGTGCCTCGTCTTTCTTCAACTGCGCACGTGCTTTGTCGGCTTTGGCACGGTATTGCCGTTGGTCGATGACAAAAAGAACCTGGTTGCGGCTGACGTACGTGCCTTCTTCAAATAACATGTTCTCCAGAAACCCTTCCACACGGGCGCGTACCTCCACGAACTGTTGGGCACGTATGCGTCCTACGTATTCTCCGAAGATTTCCACATTCTGTTGCTCTACGGGCATGACAGAGACCACCGGAATGTCGGGTGCCGGTTGCTTCTCGCGGGTCAGGACCCAGTACACGCCTACCACTAATACGATGCATATAAAAGCATAAAGTAACTTCTTTTTCTTAAATCTCAATTCCTTCTTGTTCAATGGATATTTCATTTCATAATGGGTTGGATGTTCAATCAGTATAAGGTGATTCGGGTGCAAAAGTAGTTTGTTTTATTGCATTTTGCCTAATAATAAATATGAAAAAAGACTAATCTGCCGGATTATCCCTATCTTTGCACCGCTTTTCTGTTTCTTCACTCCTATGATGCAATATGTTAAGGATTTGACTCACGGTTCCATTCGCGGACAACTGGTAAGACTGGCTCTTCCCGTCATGGGGTCGTCATTTGTCCAAATGGCCTATAGTTTTACCGATATGGCTTGGGTAGGAAGCTTGGGCAGCAAATCGGTCGCGGCGATTGGGGCTGTCGGGGTGCTGACGTGGACGAGTAATTCCCTGGCTCTTATCAATAAAGTCGGTGCGGAGGTAAATGTCAGCCAGTGTATCGGTGCGCAGCGTATGGATAAAGCGCAGGCTTATGCGTCACATAATCTGACGTTGGCTTTGTTGATTTCTGTCGTATGGACGACATTAATCTTGACGTGTGCCGTTCCGTTGATAGGGATATTCGGGATGGAAAGCGACGTGACGCAGTTGTCGGTGGAATATTTGCGGGTGGTATCTACGGCTTTCCCTTTTATTTTTATGTCTGCCGCTTTCACCGGAATCTACAATGCTTCGGGGCATACGCAGGTTCCTTTTTATGTAAATGGGATAGGATTGGCACTCAATATGCTGCTTGACCCGCTTTTCATTTTAGGTTTCGGCATGGGGACTTTAGGAGCTGCCTGGGCCACTTGGATATCTCAGGCTACGGTTTGCCTGATGTTTTTTTACGTATTGATGAGGAGACGCCGCTTGTTCGAACGTTTCCGGATATTGGTTCCGCTGCGTTTGCCTTACGTCCCTTTAATCTTCAAAGTCGGGTTGCCGGTGGCTTTGTTGAATATCTTTTTCTCGTTGATTAGCCTGTTCATGGGGCGTACGGCATCGGCAGAGGGAGGATATCTGGGGGTAATGACTTTGACGGCAGGCGGGCAGTTGGAGGCTATAGCTTGGTACACTTCTCAAGGATTCAGTACGGCGCTGAGTACCTTTGTGGCACAAAACTATGCGGCCGGATGTACGGAACGTATTCGCAAGGCTTTTAAAATGACGTTGGGGATTACGGCTGCCATAGGTGCCGGATGCACGGCCTTGTTTTATGGAGGCGGCGAATGGATTTTTTCCCTTATCACATCGGAACCGGATGCTTACCGTGCCGGAGGGCTTTTCCTGAAAATAGATAGTTACTCCATGATTTTTATGATGCTTGAGATCACGACGCAAGGTGTCTTTTACGGGACCGGGCGTACGATGCCCCCGGCTTTGGTCAGCATCGCCGGCAACGTGTTGCGCATCCCTCTGGCTTTGCTTTTAGGACATTGGGGATGGGGGATAGCCGGCGTGTGGTGGGCCGTCAGTATGTCCAGTATCTTGAAAGGCTGTGTCTTGTTCGGTTGGTTGGTTTTGCGTCGTCACGTGCTCTTGACCGGCAGTACGTTGAGACCCCGTTCCGGCCTGCTATCCTAACCAAGTGTGCATCCTTTCGCGGATGGCGTTCGATTCGCTGAGCAGATGGATGAATTTAAGGGCAGAGTGCTTCCGGTAGGCATGTTTCAAAGTATGGATACATCCCTCCATTTCATACTCATTGACATCTAAGGGGATGGCTTTCACTCCCGATTCATCGTGTATGGTAGCCTCGGAAAGGATGGTCACCAGATTGCTTTTCTTTATCAGTTTCAGCAGGATATTGACTTCGTTCAGTTCCACGCGGACTTTGAATTTGTAGTCACGTTCGGAAAACACTTGGTCGAATGTATTCCGGGCCTGCAGGCCTTTGCTGGGCAGGGCGAACTCATATTTTTCCAGTTCGCTGAGTGTCACTTTCTGTTTCTGGGCCAAGGCATGGTCGGAACGCACGATGACCGACAGATGGTTGTCGAAGAGGATGTGCGATTCGATCTGTTCGTAACGGCGTGTGGGTTTGAAGGCCAGTACGAAATCCACTTCGCGCTTGACAAGCATTTGCATCAGTTCCGTCATGGTCTTATAGAAAATGTTCAGTTTCACTTCGGGGTACAGTTTCATGAAAGCCAACACCGTTTCCGTCAGAATCGGGCTGAACGAATAGGTCACGCCGATGTTCAGTGTGCCGGTGAGCAGTTGTTGCAGGTCGCGTATATGTTCTTTGCACGTGTCGGCGGCATACAGGGTTTCTTTGGCGTATGGCAAAAGTTCCGCTCCGGCTTCGGTCAGCGTCACTTCATGGCTGTTGCGTTGGAAGAGTTGTACGTCCAACTCGGTTTCCAGTTGTCGGATTTGCTGGGATAATGTACTTTGTGTGATGTACAGCCCTTTGGCGGCTTCGGAAAAGTTGAGTGTTTCGGCAGCTTTGACGAAATACCGGAGTTGTCGTAATTCCATATAGTCGATGATTAGCGTGTAGCTTTAAATGAAGTGTTCTTGAACAGAAAGATGGGTAGCGTGGCTCCTACGACCATTCCCAATATAATAAATGTACAGGTCAAACCGTTGTAGGACAACAGATAGAAATAGTGGTTGAAAGCTTGTTCTTCCTGGTTGGTCAGGCAGAGCAAAAGAGCTTCGATTGTGCGGTAGGCGTACATTCCCGGAATCATGGGGAGCAGCGCGGGGAAGGAGAAAGTCTCCGCCGGGCATTTGGCACGTGGAGCCAGAAACACCGTCAGTACGCCGATGACCAGCGACGCGATGAAGCTGGCACCGATGAGGTGCATCTCACCGTAAGCGTTATGGGTGAGGACATACCGTGTGGCGTGACCTAAAGCCGCAATGAGGGCACAATACTTGTAAGCTTGGCGCGGAGGATTACTGATGCTGGCAAAGCCGATGGCAGCAATCGCCGCAAAGAATCCGTCCTGAAGAATATTGAAGAGATAAGTCATCATCGTTAGAGCCATTTGATATTCATGAGTAATAAACCGCCGCACAAGCCGGCCGACAAACAGGCGGTCAGTACCATGGCATTCATGAAACGGCTGAATGAACTGATATAGTGTCCGTCCAGAAGGTCGCTCACGGAATTGATGTAAGGAATGCCCGGTATCAGATACAGGACACTGGTGCCGAGGGCGATTTCCGGTGTATCGCTTAGGTCGAATACGTAACCCGCCGCACCGATTACGGAAGAGAAGAACGCGCAGCAGAAGAATACGAAACGTACGTCTTGTCCGTCCTCCAACATCACTTGTTTCAGTTTGTAACCAGCCAATGTTCCTATCAGTACGATAGCCATGGCTATGAAATCTCCTCCGAACAGACGGCAAAATGCCATGTTGGCCAAGGATGCCAGTATCCACACCATCCAAGGATTAGCCGGTCGGGTCTGCACGATGGCTTCAAAATTCCGGAGGGCCTCTGTGAAACCTATTTTCCGGTCGGCTATCGCCCAACTTAATTTGCTCAGTTGGGTATTGATGTCGAAACTGATACCCGTATGATGCAGCCTTACGATATTGCTGTACGAGTGGCTGCGGTCGTCATTCCACACCGTCATGTGTATATGAGAGGGCAAGATGGTCATTTCCGATATCATGTTCCATCTCTCGGCCATCCGTTTTACATTCTTTTCTATGCGGATACATGTGGCACCGCATCCTAAGAGCCATGCGGCGTAGTCGGAAAGAAAGATGCACGCATCTTTCGGCGTTGCAGGAATATCCGTTTCTGCAACGAGTGCCTCTTTATGATTCGTCGTCTTCGAGTTCGTCATAGATATTGTTCTCGTTTCCTATTTCAAGAATCTTGCTGTCTCCCGTTTCCCTGCGCATCTTTTGGATGCTTCTGAAAATAAAAATCAAAAATAAGCATCCTACGGTTAAAATCCAAATGGTCATCTGATTATTCATATCTTTTTTCTTTTTGATGCCGCAAAAGTAGGCGGTTTATCGTTCTCCGGAAAGTTTTCGTTCGCGAAAGTTTCGATAGTGGCTATCGTATTTACCGAGTCTCTGCCATCGGTGTTTATTATGGCAAAAATGTCCCGCCGGTATTGGGCGAAGCGGGAAAAAAGCGTATTTTTGCGGGACAAATAGGAATATTTATGCATAGCAGAGAAGAAAAATTAGAGGCTTTCGGGCGTTTCCTCGATGTGTTGGATACGTTGCGCGAAAAGTGTCCGTGGGACAGGAAACAGACGAACGAGAGCCTGCGGCCGAACACGATAGAGGAAACCTTTGAGTTGTGCGACGCCCTGATGAAAGACGACAAGAAAAACATTTGCAAGGAACTGGGCGACGTGCTGCTGCACGTGTGTTTTTATGCCAAGATTGCCAGCGAGACGGGGGATTTTGATATAGCAGACGTGTGCGACAAGTTGACGGACAAACTGATTTTCCGCCACCCGCATGTGTACGGCGAGGCACAGGCCGACACGGCAGGGCAGGTAAGCCAGAATTGGGAACAAATCAAATTGAAGGAGAAAGACGGTAACAAGAGCGTGTTGGGCGGCGTGCCGGAAGCTTTGCCTTCGCTCATCAAGGCTTACCGTATTCAGGACAAGGCGCGTAATGTCGGCTTCGATTGGGAAAAGAAAGAGGACGTATGGGACAAGGTGAGGGAAGAACTCGGCGAATTGCAGGCAGAACTGGCCCGGGAGGACAAGGAGAAATCCACCGATGAGTTCGGCGATTTCCTTTTCAGTGTCATCAATGCCGGAAGGCTTTATCATATCAATCCTGACAACGCCTTGGAGCGTACGAACCGCAAGTTCATCCGGCGCTTCAATTATGTGGAGCAACATTCCATCCGTCAAGGACGGTCTTTGAAGGACATGACCTTGGGAGAAATGGATGCACTTTGGAACGAGGCGAAAGAAATGGAGAAACGGGGCGGCTTGTAACGCCCCGTTTCTTATAATACTTGTACGACTATCCGTTTATATGCCGTCAGTGCCGGCTTGCCCCGGTCGGTCAGGGAGAGAATGACGTGCAGGGACTTTCCGGATGCCTCTGCGGGGATGTGTATGCGGCATTTCGGGGAATCCCCGTTTTCCATGTTTACCTTACCCTTATACGTACTGGGTTCGGCATAGATTTCCCAACGGAAATCCAGCGGATTCCCATCGGGGTCGTAAGATGCGGAAGCGTCGAATTCCATATCGCGGCCTGCCTTCACCTTTTTATATATGCAGTTCATGTCGTCGTGCCCATCTACGATGGCTACAGGATGGTGGTTGACGGCGGAATACTCGTCTGTGGCTGTCCAGGCCATACGTGCCGCAAAATCGTTCCATATCTCCCGTTCCCATCTCTTTATCGAGTTTCCGCCTTCGGCTGCACAGGCGTACATGCGGTATGGGTCGTACCGGCTCTCGTCCTTTCCGCTTTGGGCAATGAATTTTATGCCGCGTACGTTCTCGGCGGGGGTATCCGAGAAACGGCCGCCCCATCCTCCGAAAGTGATTTCTTCGGGTACGTTCAGCCCGTTGGCATATACGTAGAGGAAAGACGGGGAGTCGCCCTCTGTGGCCCATTTCCTGTCGGGATAATAGTCGCCTAAAGGTTTATGGCTTTGTATGTTGTCCCTGAGCCATTCGTCCGAAGGTGCCCATCCGTAAACCGCTTTGTTACGGAGGTATAAGATGCCGGGATAGTTCTGGGCAATCCAAGCACCGGCATCGTCTTGTCCCAACACGTCATAGATGCGGATTTTACGTACGAACCTTTCGATGTCTTTGGGGGAGCGCGTGTGCGTCACGGTCCAAAGTGCCTGAGCCACAGTGTTCATGCCGCCCCAAGCGGCAATCCATACCGGTCGCGGGTCGTCCTTTTTGTCCACGGCTTCGATGATGAGTTCGGAGCCGGGAGATGCTTTGCCGTTTCCCACGCCCGCCATATTGGATGTCTTTTGGCCTTGCCGGATGACGGAGCGGAGGTAGCCCGGTTCAGGATAGCCTTCCGCATGTTTTTTCAAGCGTGGCAGGACTTTTTCAAATTGCCCGACAACTTCACGGATTCGGTCCACCTTGTCCGGCATGTCCGACCAGACCTGCGAGCTGACCAACCCTTCGATGTCTATCGCATTGGAACATACCAAAAGATGAATCATCGACTGGGTATCGTCCGGGTCCGTGCCTCCGAGGTCCGTGGTGACGATAAGTCTTTGCTTGTCCGGATGCGTCCGTGCGTTACGGCAATGGCATGCAGAGGCGGAGGCGGCCAATAGTAATGCGAACACCGTTTTCAGGCATATTCCGGGTTGAAGTTTTAACGTAGATACATACATGGCATTCAAATGGTGTTTTTTGTTTATATTGTTTTTCCTGTCCTTTTGGTACCTATTTTATTTCTTCTATTTCAATGTCTTTGTACCAGACTTCACAAGCTTTACCCTCGTGTATTTGCAGAGCTATATGACCCTCTTGGTTAATAGTGCCTATACCTTCGAACGGTTCATCGATGTAAGGTTCTATATAATCTGTCGTTTTGACCCCATTCAGCCAAATGCGTATACGCGATCCTTCACAACGTATAATAAGATCGTTCCATTGGTCGGCTTTGTAATTTTGGGGTACTCCGGTTGGCATTCCAAGAAAGTCCCAACGACGTTGTTCATCATATAGTGCGCCCTGTTTCCAAGAGATAATATCGGCCTGATAACCGACCATTTCGAATGAACGTCCGGGGATAGTGCAAGGAACACTTCGGAATTGTATTCCGCCATTATAACTTTCGTCCGAAGCTTTCACTTTATACTTCAGTCGTAGTTCGAAGTTTTTATATTTTCGTGTGGTGCGTATGAATTGATTGTGTTCAAGGTCCTTGTTTATGTTTCCGCCTACGATGGCTCGTTTTTCGATACGAAAATGTGCCATACTGTATTCTCCATCGTTACCTTCCCAACCCTCAAAATCTTTACCGTTGAAGAGACGAGTGCCTTCGAAATGAGCTGGAATGCCAGTCGCTTCCGATGTGGTCGGAAGGGATGTCGGAACAAGTATCAGAGATTGTACGTCAGGGAAAGCTTCGTCTGCTTTCAGTTTGCCTTCTTTGTTGCGTTTGATGCCCTTTTGTATACCTCGTAATGTAATCGTTACATTTCCTCCTTGGGGAATATTGATAATGCCGATCTTTTCTGTGGTGTAGTCAAACCAAGTGAAAGTGGGCTTAAACAAAGCGGCCAGTTCCTGCCCGTCGGCTTCTAAGGTCATAGCACTTCCGGCATGGGGTTGCGCATATCGCATCAACACTTGATAGTGTCCCGGCAAGAGAGAAGCGGACCATGATATGGATTGGGACGGATGGTTCCAACCGTGGATGGAGGCTTCGGTACCTTTCCCTTGCATAGTCATTTCGGGAGAAATCCGAGCTTTGTATGCCGGCAATAGGATGGTATCGCCCGTCCGGGCCTTTTCGTCGTTAGCTTTGATAAGTTCTTCGCAGAGTCTATTGATTTCGTTTACACTTTGGATGAGGTAAGGCATCGGGTTATCGAAATCATGTTCATATTCCAGCATCATTAAAGGCTTGGTTTGACTATCGTTCAGAGCTTGAAATATCTCTTTCAATCGTCCCTTGCCGGTACCACATGGGACATCGAGTCCGTGGGGGGATATGGTACTTACATCTCGTAAATGAAAATGATACATCTTGCCTATATCAATGTAGCGTCGTGTAATTTCATACGTGTCGAATCCACCTCGCATGTAGTGCCCAATGTCAATGGATGCTCCGATGCAGGAACCGTGGTTTTGAGTGTCTTCTACGGTGAAATCCGGATTCCAATAAGCTGCTGCTTTCGGGTGGTTTGTGAAAACCATTTTCACACCGTGCTTTTCCAAAATCTTTTCATAAAATGCGACCGGTTGCCCACCTTGTTCTGCACGGCGCGGGTCACTGACAATCATCCATCCCATATCTTTGCAAAATTTTACGATATCTTCAAAGCCTTTTCCGCTACCGTCCATCCAATAATATATGGATTTGCATTTCACTCCGCTTTCAGCCAGCTTCCGCTTGATGCGTTCCCGCCATTCAGGGGAGAGTCCGGCATGGATGTTTTGTGTACTTTCCTCGCAAATCCGTGCCCCGATGGTGGCTTCTATATAATGTAGTCCTAAGGCACGGGTCAGGTCTATGGCTTCGAAAAAGGTATATTTATGAAAGGTATAGAACTGGACACCCACTTTCCATCCCAGTTCCTCTGCATGAGGACAACCGTCAGCAAGGCGTCCATAGCAATGGTAAGGTGGTTGTACGATACGGTTTAAGTTCAGATTTTCTGCACGTTGGGCATAGCTTTCCGGCAGCATACTGCATGTCAGACACATGCAAATTAAGATGATTCTTTTGAACATGATAAAGTGGTATTGATAAAGTTATTATTATGGCCGCGTGGCCGGTTTGTTTTTGATGTGGTAATGGAACTTGTCAACGTCTATATAACCCCTGTTGTTTTGGTTATTATACGTACAGATTCCTACCATGTCTCCTCTAAAGTTACCTGTTCCCATTCTGTATTCATCACCGAAAGGGTAGAAGTTTTGTCCGTCTATGCTATAGAGGAAATGTTGCCCTTCCGTAGTGTATTGCCGGTTTGTATCACGCTTTTCGAAACCGGAAACCGACCGGATGTACAAGGTTTTTAGGTTGGACGGGAGTCGTGGGCCGTTTTTGCTCTTTCCGTCTGCTTCGTAGATAATATGTTTGCTGTTACCGTAATCAGCTATTCCGCAAAAAGCATAGTGCACTCCGCCATTGAAATGTGTCAGTCCGGCTTTTTGTCCTTGGGTGGTACCCGTCACGTCCACTTTTATGGTGATGATGACCGTGTCGGAACTCATGTAGCGTTGGTGAAGGGTATTGGCTACTTTGAAGAACGAATCTGTTGAATCTGCCGTAGCATCCGCATAAAGACGGAGAAATCCAGGGCGTACACTCAACGACCAATGCGAACTGTCCGGTTGGTGGTTCCAAGCCCATAGCTTTTTAAGTGTGGAGAAGGAGAAGTCGTCGCTGCCGTGAGGTAGCGTGGTATGAGAAGATTGGACGGGTTTGGCAGCTCTCCAACACATTTTTCCGTATTCATTGGGAGAGGATACGGAATCACCGATGACAGGCCAATCATCTATCCAGATCACAGGTACGAGGCAGGGAGTGCGTCCGTCCGAGCCGTATCGATTGAATTGTGCAATCCAGTACCACCGCCCGTCCGGAGTATCCACCAAGCCGCCTTGTCCCGGAAGTACCTGCCGATAAGGATTCCCGTGCGGGTCAATACGTTTTATTTCGTATGTACCGATGTCTCCCGGTGTTCCGGGGCTACCGTCGGCTTTTGTCCCGTATAAGTTCCGGGAACGATAGACGTAAGTTCCCGCTCCATTTCCTCCGTCTAAGAATTCAATGTGAAGGAGGTAGTAATACCCATTTCTCCGATATAGTTTGTTTCCTTCCGTGGAATAATTCCGGCTGTACAATGTACCTCCTTTGGGGTATTCGTACACGATACCTCGCTGTTTCATGTGTTCGGTTTCGGCATCTAATAATTGTGTGCCGTCCGGACTCATCTGAAACAGGTAGCCAAACCAGTTTTTACCTGGGGTACTGCTGGCCAAATAGGCGTTCCCGTTTTCGTCCCATATCGGGCAGGGATCGGTCCATCCTTCTACTTGTAAAGGTTGGCCGAACTTGTCTTTCAGAGGCTGTACGTCCCATTTCCCGGCAGGGTTACGGGTGGTTGCAACGAACATGCCATCGGTATATAGATTAACATACACATAAAACTTTCCTTTGTGATAACGGATGCACGGAGCATATACTCCTCCGTTGTAACGTCGCATTTTCCGGAAAGAGAAAGCCGGAGACACTTTAGACAAGTCGTCAAAAACCGCTCCTATGATTTCCCAGTTCACAAGGTCTTTGGAATGAAGTACCGTGACTCCGGGAGAGGTTTCAAATGTGGAGGTTACCATGTAAAAGTCGTCACCGACCCGTATTGGGTCAGGGTCACTGAAATCGGCGGCAATGATGGGATTACGATAAGTACCGTCACCCATATCGCCCCAATAGCCGTTTTGTGCTTGTTCGTTCAATTTGGCAGTGTCTTCCTGATGTTTTTTTGTACAAGGCCGTATCTCTTCATATAATTTGGCTGTTTCATGTTTTTGTTTGGTCGAATCACTATTTATATGAGCGTTTAGGCGAGGGTAAGAGGCAAAACAAGTCAGTGTTAGTAAGAGCACGCCTCTTTGGCTGATTTTTATTATGGGTGTATACATGGCATTTAAATGGTGTTTTTTGTTTATATTGTTTTTCCTGTCCTTTCGGTACGTTGCAAAGGTAAGCGGTATGGGATTATCTTGTTTTCGGCTGTGTTGCATGTTTTTTGTTTAAGGTAACTTTTTGTGCTTTATTGAGAGGTAAAAATCATCTGCCTTACAACGTGAAATCGTTCTGCGCTAAACAAAAAATCAATCGCAGGAGATTGAAAAATTGTTTGGCGCAGAATGAAAATCCAATATCTGAAGACGGTTCGGAGTGTGTCCGAACCCTATCTTTAGCTTAAGATTATCTGCTACTCCGAAGGTGAAGTCAGAAGGGGAAAAGCAAGGGCAGTACGAATATCATGACGATACCCATAATGATTTGCAACGGCAAACCGACTTTGACGTAATCCATGAAAGTGTATTGGCCGGCCGGCATGACCAACGCGTTGGGAGGCGTAGAAAACGGGGACGCGAAGCACATGCTGGCACCGAGGGTGACGGCAAACAGGAAGGGGACTGGGCTTACACCAATCTGTAGCGCACTTTGCAAGGCTATGGGAGCCAGCAATACGGCCGTCGCCGTATTGCTGATGAACATGGTCATCAGGGAGGTCGTGAAATAGATTCCGGCCATGAGTGCCAACGGGCCGTAACTGCCCAAGCCGTTGACAAGGCTGTTGGATATGAACTCGGCTCCTCCCGTTTTTTCCAGGGCTAACGACATGGGAAGCATGGCGGCAATCAGCACGATGCTTTCCCAATTGATGGTTTTATAGGCGGCTTCCACATTGCGGAAACATCCGGTCAGTACCATCAGTATGCCGGCTATCATGACCGCCGTGACGGGGGCTACGGGGATGAAGTCGAATACCATCATGGCGACCATCAGTATCATGATGGCCGCTGCCAGCGGGGCTTTGTAGTCCAGGGTCACCTTGGCCGCTTCGTCGAGCGGCTCTCCCAATACGACCCAGTCTTCATCTTCTTTGCTCAGCCGCGAGATATCGCTCCACGTTCCTTGTATGAGTAGTACGTCACCGGAGTGAATGCGAAGGTCGCCCAAATCCTGCAACAGGTATTCTTTCTTACGGCGGATACCCAATACGTTAACATTGAATTTGTCTCTGAAGCCTATTTCTTTAATCGTGTGGTTGACGATTCTTGAGGCCGGCATTAAGACGATCTCAGCAATGCCTATGTCATAGAAATCCAGCGAACGGTCTCTGCGTATGTCTTCCGAGGCCCGGCCGTCGAGAATTTCCAGTCGGTGTGCTGCGGCCCAAGCGTTTACTTGTTCGAAATCTCCTTTGACATATAGAATATCTTCTGCTTGCAGGATGGTGTTCGGTTCAGCCAATTTTTGCGTGATGGTCTTCAGGAAACGGTGTTGCGATGCCTCTCCTCTCCGTACTTCCAGAATGTTCAGCCCGTACCTGCGGCGTATGTCCAAGTCTACGATGGTTTTGCCTTTCAGCACGGACTTTGCAGGGATTCTCAACCGGAAAAGGTTGTCGGAGAGTCCGTATTCATGCACTAACTCTTTGAGCGACTTTCCGGAATGCTTGCCTGTGCGGCTTTCTGCGCCTCGCTTGGATAAGAAGATTTTGCTGAGCGGCAGCAGGACAATGGTGCCTACGACTACGCAGATAAGTCCTACGGGAAGAAATGAAAAGAAAGAAAGGCTGGGATAGCCGGCGTCTGTCAACGTGTTTTGTATGACGAGGTTGGGAGGCGTACCGATTAGGGTCATCATGCCGCCCATACTGCTGGCAAAGGCCAGCGGCATGAGTAGCCGGCTGGCGTTCATGTGGGGATTGGATGCTGCCAAACTGACGACGATCGGGAGCATCAGGGCCACGGTGCCGGTGTTGCTGACGAAAGCGCCGATGGCCGAGGTGACGGCCATGATGAGGATAAACAGGCGTAGTTCGCTGTTTCCGGCCAGTTTGAGAATGCGCGAACTGAGCATTTTGGCCAGTCCGGTCTGGAAGATGGCCCCTCCGACGACAAACAGGCCGACCATCATAATGACTACGGAGTTGGAGAACCCCGACAAGGCTTCTTCCGGAGTGAGAATATGGAATATCAGCAGGGCTACCAAGGCGCACAATGCCACGATGTCGGAACGTATTTTTCCGCTGACAAAAAATATGGCGGAAAGAATCAAGATGCAGAGGGTGGTCAGCATGGATGAAAACATGTTAGGGTTTATATCATAATCTTCTTCAAAGTTACGAAGATTAATCTGTTGTCGGGAGAGGGAGGGGGCTTTTTTATGTATTCTTTAGAAATGAACTTGAAACAAAAAAGCACAGCATGGCGAGCTGTGCTTACTTTTGCTTGGACCTGTCCGGCCGGTTGCTGAACTTGCGTAGCATACGACGGTGGAAGCGGTCTTCGGCCTGCATGGCTTCATGCACTTTCCGGGCGGGAACCGCTTTACACATTTTTTTGTAGTAAACATCTTCCAATTCGGCCGACTCAATCTTTAATTTGTTGATCTCTTTGATGAGATTATAATAATCTTTGTCCGTCGAGTGAGCCGGCAGACTTCTTTTTTTAAGTTCCCTGATTTGCCAGTTGATACCTCGTTGTTTGTCATGCAGTTCATGGAAAATCGGGAAAAAGGCCGTGGCTTCGGCCGGAGTCAGGCAGGCTTCACGTACGATGAAACTCTCCAAATGCTTCACAAAATCTTGAGGAGAGAACTGTCCTTTGGGCAGTTGGGCCATGAACTGTATGTGACCGAGTACCCAAAACAGGACGAACAGGGGCAGTATTTTTTTTTTCATTTGGTTTTATGTCTATGAATTAATACACATCTGTCAAGTATAGGGCGATTTCGTGGTTGCTGACCATGGCGTAATCGAGTACGTCGTCCATATAAATGTCTTCGGTTTCTATGGTCTCTCCATATTGTGCCACAGGGCTTTCACCGTGGGGGTGAATTACGGATTGGAGATAATATGTTCCGAGAAACATGGCACCGCACAGAGCGGCGGCCACAGCGTACCATACCGTGCGCATGCGTGTTCGTTGGCGGGAGGGCATAGAGAGAACAGGCTTCATTTCCTTCTCCGGCAATTTACTCATCAACTCGGACGTAAACTGCTCGAAATACCCCTCCGGAACCTTGAACGGGTTGCCGGAACCGTATTTTTTTCGGATGAAATCTTCTTCTTTCATAACTGGCATTCCTTTCTTTGTATATTTGATATTTCCGGATTCAAAAGGTTTAATCTTGTGATTTAAAAAAATCGCATATTTTTTTCACGGCATGATGGTAGGAGGCTTTTAAGGCGCCTACGCTGGTGTTTAATATGCTGCTCATTTCTTCGTATTTCATTTCTTCATAATACTTTAAATGGAATACGGCACGTTGCTTGTTCGGCAAACTGGCGATGGCTTTTTGCAACTGAAGCTCCGTTTCGTTTCCATCGAAATATTCATCGGCCGTCAGTTGGTTGACGATGGCCGTCGGGGCATCGTCCAGTCCGGTCATGTCTTTTTTCCGTTGTAGGAAGTTCAGGGTTTCATTGGTGGCAATACGATAAAGCCACGTACTCAGACGGGCATCACCGCGGAAGGTGTCTAAATTGACCCAGGCTTTGATAAACGTATTTTGCAAGATGTCATTGGTGTCGTCATGACTGTATACCATACGGCGGATTTGCCGATACAGTTGCGGGCTGTAAAGGTTCACCAATTGTTCGAATGCTTGGCGTTGATATTCCGGCTGGTTCAACCGGTGGATGAGTGACGTTTCCTCCGTAGAATTCATACTGGTATAAGTCGTTGTTTAGATAGGACACCCGGAAGGGAAGATAGTTTAAAACGCTTCCAGTTTTTTGAGCAAAATTTCATCGTAGCCGTAGGGGTCGGGACTTTCTTCCCATCCGCCGTCCGGCTTCGGATAGAGGGTGTAATAGTCTATGACGACTGGTATGGAAGGGTCGAACCGTTGTATGCCTACTTTCAACTGTTCGCCTTCTTTCTTTTCTATGGGGACGGATGAATTCAACGGAGGTAGTCCGATCGCTTCCCGGAGCTTGTTTACTGTTTTTTCTTCGGGTGAATCCAATAAAAAGACGGCCAGTTCGAGTGGTTTTTCTATTCGGATACATCCGTGGCTGATGGCTCTGTTTGTGCGTTTGAAAGCCTGTCTGTTGTTGGTGTCGTGCAAGTAGATGGAGAAATTGTTGGGAAACCTGAATATCAGTCTTCCCAACGAATTACCTTCTCCGTTGTCTTGACGTACTCTGTAACGACCACTGGTAAGCATGCCGGAAGTGACCGCAGCAGGTGGTAGTTCTTCCCCGGTCTCCTTATTGAAGATGCGGTAACGGTTGCGTGAGAAATAAGCCTCATCTCCTGCATGTCGCGGGGCTATCTCCTTTTTTACAATGCTGTACGGGATGTTCCAATATGGATTCATATCCACTCGTTCGATGCGGCTTTGCAACATGGGAGTTTTGTTTTTTGGACTGCCGATACATATTTTCATGTCCAGATATTCCGGCTTGTTTTCGTCTACGGCATAAAGCGTCGCAGCAGCCAAATTGACCCAGACGTACTTGTCGTGTGCGGCGAGAGGGGTTCGCCAACGGCTCCGTTCGATATTGACGATGGCTTTGCGGCGTGTTTCCGGATTTTGCGTTTGCAGGTAATGGTCTGTCAACTGACGGTATAATGGATTATCAGGTTGTATGTCCCGAAAGAAATCGGTAAAGTTCCCGTCTTTCAGCAAAGAGAGGGCTTTATGGACAAATTCTTGATTCGCGCTTTCCGTTTCAATGTCATACAATCGGCGGAAAGGAGCTTTTTGCGTCGTGTCTGTTTGTTCTAACCGATTGAATATCTGGTTCGGTTGGACGTATCCGAAGCGTTGTCCGCATACGTATCTGAGATAAGCTTTCGTAAGTAGAAACTCAGTGCGTCCGAAAACGGCATTGATGTTGTTTTCGGGGTCGAAATCCAGTTGACGGATTCGTCGCAGGTTTGTTTGAAGCTCGGATATATAAAAATTACTTTCCCGTAGACCGGCCGAAGAAGCCTTTTGGAGATAAGCCAGTAAAGTATCTGCTTTTTCATCTATCCCCGAGCGGGTAATCCAAAGGAAAGGAGCGCTGGAGGCGTAGTATTTACGGGTATACTCGTCGGCATACATTCTGAGAGGAAGCAACCGTAAACTGTCGATTTCATGTCGTATTTTCCGACTGGACAAGCTATATTCCCGTATATTCCAATCCGCAAGATCATCCAATTGGACGTTGATGTTTGCATTTTTTTTCTCTTCATGGCATGAAACAATAATCAAACAGAAGAGAAAGAGACTGAAAAAACGAGAAAATCCCATTACATGAATTAGTGGATGGAAATCTTGCGCACTACTTTATTTACCTTTAATATATAACAGCCTTTCTTCAGAGATAAGTCTACCGTTTTTTCGTTGCTGTCGATTCTTATCGTTGCCACCTTAGTGCCCGTCAGGGAGAAAATCTCCAATATGTTTCCGTTGGCATTATAGACCGATAAAGTAGAACCTTTTACGACTATGGATGTGGCCGAAAGTTCTGTCTCCGGCTCGTTCTTCTCTTCTTGCGCCCAACAAACTCCTGCGGTATTCAGGAGGAAGGTCGTCAATATTAAAAGAAGTGTCTTTTTCATCATAGTCTTATTCTTCATTTATTCTAATGGCACAAATGTAGGTATTCCTAACGAAAGAAACAAATTTTATTGTGTAAAAAACGCTTTTTTTCCTCATTAAATTTTTATGAGAAGATTCTCTTTTGCGAGGATTGTAGGTTCAAATATACTTTGGGCTTCTTTCAGGAGCAGGCTTTCGTCTTCATACCGTGCAGAGAAGTGACCGATACAGAGCTTTTTGACTTGGCTGTCCCGTGCGAGTGTGGCTGCCTGCCGGGCTGTGGTATGGAATGTTTCTTGTGCTCGTGCCAGGTCTTCGTGCAAGAATGTGGCTTCGTGAAATAACAAATCTGCTTTCCGGATGTACTGGGTAAGTTCAGGCAGATAACATGTGTCCGAGCAATAGGCAAAAGAACGTGGAGGGGCCGATGGTTCGGTAAGCCGATGGTTCGGGACGAGTGTACCGTCTTCCGTAGTCCAGTCCATTCCGTTTTTAATATTATTGATTTCACAGATTGGGATACGGTAAAAATCGATCATGTCGCGTCGGATGTGTGGCAAGGTAGCTTTCTCCTGAAACAGAAAACCGCAGCATTCGATACGGTGGCGCAGGGGAATGGAGTAAATGGAAACGGAGCGGTCTTCGTGAATCAAAGCATGGCGCGAGGTATCTACGGGGTAAAACTCAACACGGAAATCCAGTCCCTTACAAAAAAAGTCCAGCAGGCTTTGCAATATGGGACCGAATGCCGCCGGGGCATGTACATATAGAGGGGCCGTACGTCCTAATAAGCCAAAAGTAGAGATGAGACCTATTAAACCGAAACAGTGGTCGCCGTGCAGGTGGGAGATGAATACATGGTTCAGTCGAGAGAATTTAAGCCGTGAGCGCCTCATTTGGAGTTGGGCGCCTTCGCCGCAATCAATCATATATAACTTTTCGCGGATGTTAATGACCTGTGAAGTGGCGAAGTGCCGTGTGGTAGGTAGTGCAGACCCGCATCCCAATATTGTCAGTTCAAACTTTTCCATGCCTTTCGGATATGAGTTACGTTGTACAAAAATACATAAAAAAAGGGCGATGAGAAATAATCATCGCCCTTTCTTTCGTATTTTTTCCTGTTTAGGAATATGGTTTATTCGCCTTTTTCCATTTGGGCTTTCAATGCAGCCAATGCATCGATGTCACCCAAAGTGGTAGCAGCAGCTTGGTTTTGAATTACCGGAGCTTCTTCTTTCTTAGCGCCCTTCTTGGCGTTGCTCGTATTCTTCTTGGCTTCTTTAGCTTCAGCGCGCTGTGCATCTTCGTAGATACGGCTGTGAGACAAGATGATACGTTTGCTTTCCTTGTTAAACTCAATTACCTTGAACTGCAATTTTTCGTTCAGTTGAGCCTGACTGCCGTCTTCTTTTACCAGATGTTTCGGAGTAGCAAAGCCTTCTACACCATATTCCAATTGGATTACGGCACCTTTGTCCAACATCTCGACGATAGTACCTTCGTGAATAGAGTTCACCGTGAATACGGTTTCAAACACATCCCAGGGGTTCTCTTCAAGTTGCTTGTGCCCCAAGCTCAAACGACGGTTTTCTTTGTCGATTTCCAATACCTGAACCTCGATTTCTGCGCCAATCTGCGTGAATTCAGACGGATGTTTGATCTTCTTGGTCCAAGAAAGGTCGGAGATATGAATCAAGCCGTCTACGCCTTCTTCTATCTCAACGAATACGCCGAAGTTCGTAAAGTTGCGTACTTTGGCCGTATGTTTGGAACCCACGGGGTATTTCTCTTCGATGTTTTCCCAAGGATCGGCTTTCAATTGCTTGATACCCAAAGACATTTTACGTTCTTCACGATCCAAGGTCAGAATGACAGCTTCTACTTCGTCACCTACCTTCATGAAGTCCTGTGCGGAACGCAAGTGCTGGCTCCAGGACATTTCTGATACGTGGATCAAGCCTTCTACGCCCGGAGCGATTTCGATGAATGCACCGTAATCGGCCATCACGACAACTTTGCCTTTTACTTTGTCACCTACTTTCAAGTTCGGATCCAAAGCGTCCCAAGGATGCGGAGTCAGTTGTTTCAGACCTAATGCGATACGCTTCTTCTCGTCGTCGAAGTCAAGGATAACCACATTGATCTTCTGGTCAAGCTGTACCACTTCTTTCGGGTCGCTCACACGTCCCCAAGAGAGGTCGGTGATGTGAATCAAACCGTCTACGCCGCCCAAGTCGATGAAGACGCCGTAAGAGGTGATATTCTTAACGGTACCCTCGAGTACCTGTCCTTTTTCAAGCTTGCTGATGATTTCTTTTTTCTGTTGTTCCAATTCGGCTTCGATAAGAGCCTTGTGCGAAACAACGACATTCTTGAATTCCTGGTTGATTTTAACGACCTTGAATTCCATAGTCTTTCCTACGAATACATCGTAGTCGCGGATAGGTTTCACATCGATTTGTGAACCCGGCAAGAAAGCTTCAATACCGAATACGTCCACAATCATACCGCCTTTCGTACGGCATTTGATGTAACCCTTGATGATCTCTTCATTTTCGAGAGCTTCGTTCACACGATCCCAAGAACGGGTAGCGCGTGCCTTCTTGTGAGAAAGGATGAGCTGTCCTTTTTTGTCCTCTTGGTTTTCAATGTAAACTTCTACTTTGTCTCCGACCTTCAAATCGGGATTGTAGCGGAATTCGCTCATCGGGATGATACCGTCTGACTTGAAGCCGATGTTTACCACCACTTCACGCTTGTTCATCGCGATAACCGTACCGTCAACCACTTCGTGGTCATTTACTTTGTTTAAAGAGCCTTCGTAGGCCTTTTCCTGAGCTTCGCGGCTCTCGTTCACCTGAGTGTCACCGCTTTCATAAGCATTCCAGTCGAAGTCTGCCAACGGTGCTACGTTCTTTAATTCTGCCATTTAATTAATTGAAAATAATAAAATTATAATGTTAGACATTATGTTGTTTATAATCGGGCGCAAAGTTACGATAAAAGGTATAATTATGCAATTAAAAAGGCAAGAAAATGAATGTATTTCTTGTTTTTGTTTGTATCTTTGCAGCGTCATTTATAATCATCTAACATGGGAAAGATTAATTGTATAGGTATTTTGACTTCCGGAGGAGATGCTCCGGGAATGAATGCCGCTATTCGTGCCGTTACGCGCGCCGGGATAGCAGCCGGTTTGAAGGTAAAAGGTATATATCGTGGTTATGAAGGTTTGATTAACAACGAAATTCAGGATTTTACGACGGAGAATGTGAGCAATATCATCCAAAGAGGAGGAACGATTCTGAAGACGGCTCGCAGCAAGGAATTTCTTACGCCGGAGGGGCGTAAAAAGGCCTATGATAATATGGTGGAACAGGGGATTGACGCCTTGATTATCATAGGAGGTAACGGTTCGCTTGAGGGAGCGCGCATTTTTGCAGAGGAGTTCGATGTGCCCTGCATCGGTCTGCCCGGTACCATCGACAATCGGTGACAGCACGACGCTGAATACCATTGTGCAGTGTGTAGACAAGATTCGTGATACCGCGACTTCACACGAACGTATATTCTTCATCGAAGTGATGGGGCGCGACGCCGGTTTCCTGGCGCAGAACAGTGCGATAGCGAGCGGGGCGGAAGCTGCCATCATTCCCGAAGACTCTTCCAATGCCGACCAGTTGGAACAGTTCATCAGCCGGGGTATCCGCAAGAGCAAGAGTTCCAGTATGGTCATCGTGTCCGAAAGCCCCAAGTGTGGTGCCATGTATTATGCCGACCGGGTGAAGAAAGAATATCCCGAGTTCGACGTGCGCGTGTCTATTCTCGGGCATTTGCAGCGTGGCGGTTCTCCGAGTGCTTACGACCGTATTTTGGCTTCCCGTCTGGGGGTAGGCGCCATTACGGCTTTGCGCGAAGGGCAGCGTAACGTGATGATAGGCATCAAGAATGACGAAGTGGTGTACGTGCCGTTCTGCAATGCCATCAAGAGCGACAAGCCGGTGAAGAAAGAGTTGATAAATGTATTGGGTATTTTGTCCATTTAAGGAAGGGGCAAAGTCCTATTATAATAAGGTGTAACGGGAGCAAGGTCGGTAAGACCGGCTCCCGTTGTTCTTTTGAAAGGCTCATTCTTCTTTCATCGTTTCAAAAAAGCGGTGGATGGTGTCCCGGTTCACCGCTTTCAGTATGGCTGAGCCGTCGCCGATAACCACCGTGTCGAAGAGGAAAGACAAACTGTTGAAGCCGGACGGGTCTTTGCTGATGCACCGGTTGTAATAGTCCGATGCGTTTCTGCCGTTCGGGTCTTCGGGCCGTCCTTTTATGTTTCCCAGATAATAGTTCCCGTCGAACGTGTTACGGGTGGAGCG
>ERZ780034.229-NODE-229-length-22364-cov-3.25008_pt1 | contig 22364 bp, 16 predicted proteins | sample MGYA00511855_ERZ780034 | MGnify/ENA primary metagenome ERZ780034 (study PRJEB29588, sample SAMEA2148024) | human gut metagenome | biome: human gut; feature: human-associated habitat; material: faeces | place: Denmark | collected 2008/2010 ...
TTACATCATGCCACCCATACCCGGCTGTGCTGCGGGCATCATCGGCTCCTTCTCGGGCTTATCGACGATGAGGCACTCTGTGGTGAGGAACATGCCAGCGATGGATGCTGCGTTCTCCAGGGCTACGCGAGCTACCTTGGCCGGGTCGATGACACCAGCTGCGCGGAGATCCTCGTAGATGTCCTTGCGGGCATTGTAACCGTAGTCGCCCTCGCCCTCGCGGACCTTATCGACTACCACGGCACCCTCGCCACCAGCGTTGGCGACAATCTGGCGCAGCGGCTCCTCGATAGCGCGGCAGACGATGTTGATACCCGTCTGCTCGTCGGCATTCTCACCCTTGAGGTCGGCGAGCACCTTCTGAGCGCGGATGTAGGTAGTACCACCACCCACGACGACACCCTCCTCGGCAGCGGCACGCGTTGCGCAGAGTGCGTCATCGACGCGGTCCTTCTTCTCCTTCATCTCCACCTCGGAGTTGGCACCGACATAGAGCACGGCCACACCGCCAGCCAACTTAGCCAGGCGCTCCTGCAGCTTCTCCTTGTCGTAAGAGCTCTTCGTATTGGCAATCTCGTTCTTGAGCTGAGCCACACGCTCCTTGATGTTCTCCTTCGTGCCAGCACCATCGACGATGGTAGTGTTGTCCTTGGAGACCGTCACCTTCTTGGCCGTACCCAGTTCCTCGAGCGTAGCCTTGTCGAGCGTCAGACCCTTGTCCTCGCTGATCACCACACCACCAGTCAGCACGGCGATGTCCTCCAGCATGGCCTTGCGGCCGTCCCCAAAGCCCGGAGCCTTGACGGCGCAGATCTTCAAGCCAGCACGCAGACGGTTGACAACCAGCGTGGTGAGAGCCTCAGAATCGACATCCTCGGCGATCACCAGCAACGGACGGCCACTCTCGGCAGCGGGCTGCAGGATGGGCAGGAAGTCCTTGATGTTGCTGATCTTCTTGTCGTAGATGAGGATGTACGGATTCTCCATCACACACTCCATCTTGTCCGTATCGGTCACGAAGTAGCCAGACAGGTAGCCGCGGTCAAACTGCATACCCTCTACCACACCGATGTTGGTGTCGCGCGTCTTGCTCTCCTCGATGGTGATCACACCGTCCTTGCTCACCTGGCGCATGGCGTCGGCCAGCAGCTTACCGATCTCCGGGTCGTTGTTGGCACTCACCGTAGCGACCTGCTCGATCTTGTCGTAGTTGTCACCTCCCACCTCGGCGTTTTCCTTGATGTAATCTACCACCGCGTTGACGGCCTTGTCGATACCACGCTTCAAGTCCATCGGGTTGGCACCAGCAGCGACGTTCTTCAGACCCTCGTTGACGATGGCCTGGGCGAGAATCGTAGCCGTGGTCGTACCATCACCTGCGTCGTCACCCGTCTTGCTGGCCACGCTCTTGGCAAGCTGTGCGCCTGCGTTCTCCAGGCTGTCCTCCAGCTCTACCTCCTTGGCCACGCTCACACCGTCCTTGGTGATCTGCGGTGCGCCAAACTTTCTGCCAATCACCACGTTGCGACCCTTCGGGCCGAGTGTCACCTTGACGGCGTTGGCCAACTGGTCCACACCGCTCTTGAGCAGATTGCGTGCTTCTGTATTGAATTTAATATCTTTTGCCATGATCGTTTCTTCTGTTTTTATTTGATAAATACAATTTTACAACTCGTTGCGTCCCTCACCACCTCTTTACTCGGTGACGATGGCGAGCACATCGCTCTGGCGCATCATGAGGTACTTCGTGCCCTCGTTCTCAATCTCCGTGCCAGCATACTTGCCATAAAGCACCACGTCGTCGGCCTTCAGGATCATCTTCTCGTCCTTCGTACCCTCGCCGACGGCAATCACCTTGCCGCGCTGCGGTTTCTCTTTGGCGGTGTCGGGAATAATGATTCCACCCACTTTCTCCTCTGCCGGTGCCGGAAGAACCAGCACTCTGTCTGCTAACGGTTTAATTGTCATGATCGTAATATTTTTAATCGTTTTTGTTTTGACTTTTCTGCGAGCCCCCTCGGCACTTGCCTTGCGGGCCTCACCCTTCTCTTTGCGAAAAGCGTGCCAATGCGCCAAAACGGTCTCGCCAAACTGACAGGGTGACAAAGTGGCAGACTCGTGGTGGCAGCCTTTCTCCACGTATCAGCTACGTATCAACCTCGTATCATCTTCCCATCGAACAAATATCGTTTACGTATCGTTTTCGTATTGTTTCCGCTTCTGTAAGCGAGAACGATAGGAGAACGATAGGAGAACGATACGAGAACAATACGGGATTGATACGGGATCAATACGAGAACGATACGGGATCGATACGAGAACGACAGGATGCGGCTCCTAACTGATGTTTTAGGCAAGAAGTTTAACTTTTCCATTGTTATGTATTTGGATTATATTTTACAATATGTCTGTTTGTTGCGCTCTGCCTTTTATGCGATGATGGCTGACGCATCACTCGCCAAGGCGCAATAGCTATACAAAAATAACCCCGCGCCCTGCTGAATGCAAGTCGATTAGCATGAATTAACGACCCATTAACTTTTTCTCCGTATTCATTTAATAAAGCCTGTGTCAGCGAAAAAGCGTCCATTATAGCCTTCCCTCACGATCTTCCCGCAGTTTGGGCTACAAGAACCCCTTGCTTCCATCCGTAGCCAATAGTCACGATGCGTGTCTTAAGATAAGTTTTGGTGGTAAGTAAACACGACAAAATATCCTGTGAATATTTTTACTGTTTCGGTCTAAATGCACAGGGTCAACTCATCTGACGAGTACAGTACCGATCCGCTTCAAAGATTGATTTTGGTCTCTCACAAGACTTGATTTCGTTTTATTGTGCCACATGAACCCTTGCGGAGCGTTGTTTCTTGTTGTTTCATTTCGGCAGGATTGTGTCCCTGCGAAGCGCTCCATTTCATGACACCCTTTCTCGCCATGGAATAACTCGATCAAACTCGGTTCTGCGTATGGCTTATCGAAAGCGTTGTGTTTTTAGTACTTGTTGTTGCTCTTGTTTTCCCATGGCAGCAGGTTGTAGTGAATCATCGCAAACTATACTTGTTGTTCCGTTTTTGGGGACGCTCCCACCCTCTAAATGTTAATTTAGGGGGTTGAAAATGTAAATTTAGGGGTTGAAAATGAAAATATTTTAAGAAACTTTTCTTTGATTCATAAAATAGTTGTAAATTTGTGTCGGACTGTAAAAGCCAGACCACAATCATGCCGTGAGACGAGTTCTTTCCATTATGATAGAGTCGGCAGCCTACGCCGTACAAAGTGTAGCGAGTCATCCCGAGGGTGAACACTATACGAAGTGGGCCTAGGGTGGGAAAAGCTGTGATGCTCGAGAGTAGGGCAGCCCCAATAGCAGGAGCATGTCGAACCGTGCCTCAGCCAGCTTTGTCTAAGCAGTCCAGACATAAAAGGCGTTTACAAGCGTCAAGTTCAACGTACACTCTGAAACGTGAGAAATTTCGAGAAACAATGTACTGCCTTGAACATGACAACGGTAGATGTCCCGGGTGTGATTATACCAAGTTGTCACATTTTGCATGAGCAGATATTGTGCTCTGCCACTATGGCATACAATATCCTCGGCTTGTGTAAGTGTGCGATAATTGCTATATATCATATCGGCGTGGGCTATACTGTTGTTCGTTCAGCAGTATAGGGCACTTTCTCACGGCCTCAGAGTGTGGATCGGACAACGGACGGTTCACGCTTTTTAGTTAGTGTCATCCAGACCTGGATCTAAGACACGACCTAAATGGACACATTGCCTAATGTGAACTCCCGACGAGGCGGTGACAATCCCTCGAGCGCAGGACTTACCTCCTGTGCCCTCCCCGAAGCTCAAAGCATAGTATCAGCCGAGAATTCACATACAGGGGTGTCCACCCGATATGCGCCTTCCTCATCCATGTCGCTCGATCGCAAACAAACAGCAGCCTCTCATTGGTACGCTTTGCGCTGCACCTATGGACGGGAGAAGAATGCGTGTGAATATTTGGAGAAAAAAGGAGTTTCTGTTTTTTGTCCCACGATAAAAGTGGTTAAACTTGTCCAAGGTAAGCGCAAGGTTGTCACCGAGTCGCGCCTGCCCAACATCCTTTTCGCTTACGGCACGGAAGACCAGATCAAGTCTTTTGTTTACGACAATGTAAACCTTCCCTACGTTCGCTTTTATTACCGCCACAGTCATGTTGATCGCAGGATAGAGAAGACACCCATGATTGTCCCAAACTCGCAGATGGAGAGCCTACGAATCATTTGTGAGTCCGAAGCGGGCAATATAGTGGTTCCGTCTGGAGTTGTGCCTAAATTTAGGAAAGGCCAACTGGTACGTGTCACGACAGGTGCGTTTACGGGTGTCACAGGCAGGGTAACAAGATGGCATGGACAACAACGCGTGGCAGTAGTTGTTGGGGATGTGGTGGCAGTAGCGACAGCCTATGTGCCCAGCGCTTTCTTAGAAATAATAACCCCATAGGTCTTACATTATAGTGGTCATTCACTTTACAGGTCGAGACTAATTCATTCAGCATTTCGCAGTCGAAGCCAATACGCATTACAGTATATATAGTAAAAAACAAAAAAACAATATGAGCAAGTTTATCGTTAGTTTATTGTCGCTTTGCTTTCTGCTTTCTTCATGTGAGAATATGACAGAAAAAGAGCTTGAAGACACTATTAGCAGTGGTGTCGTTTTGGTACAGAACCAAAGTTACTACGAGGTGGTGTTGTCAAATGGAGAATCGATCTTTTTTTCTTCATTTGACGCAGAAGGAGACTTGGACGGGCTCGCCCTGGACAAAGACTCTGTAGAGGTTTCCACGAGCTACGGAACAGGATTCTTTATTTCTGGAACTGGCGAAATTGTCACCAACTCTCATGTGGTGTCAAATGTTGTAGCCGACAAGGAGGTGAACAAACAGGTTGGCAAGGTCATTGAAGCCCTCAAGGCGATGATAGAGATGAAATATCGTGATTATGAAGAGAAGCTGGAAACGGCACAGGAAGCCTACGACTATGCCAATGTGAACCCAGAAGTTACATACGAGGAATTTTTCCAGATAAGAGATATACGTGACGCGATTAAGAAAGAAATGGAAGAGTATGCGCAAATATACAACAATTTGGACCAAATTCGTGCGAGCGACTCTGAAATTAAGTATCACAATGAGGTCAGTATAGCCTATAACAACACCTATGTGACCAATACGAAAGACTTTGTGCCTTGTGTGGTGACTAAGACGGATATGGAGCACGACTTGGCAATCATACAGCTGAAGGATAAGTCAACACCATTGGGCAAGTATGTATTCCAGGTGGACGAAACCGATCCATTGGAAACGTATGGCTGGAGGGAACAACTGGAGAAGCGAATCAGCAAGGACAAGAATAGCGAATTGTTTATGACCAGCTTCAATCTTGGTCCTAAACTGGCTATCACCAAAGAAGGTATTAAGTCTCAATTCAATCATGGCAGTATAAGTCAAAAGACCCATGAAAAGTTGATGTATTCGATACCGACCCTCCCCGGAAGTAGTGGGTCGCCAGTGGTAAACCTGCGAGGACAGTTGGTTGCAATCAATTATGCAGGCATCAACGGCACACAAAACTTCAACTATGGAGTACGTGTGAAATACTTAAGAGAATTGTTAAACAAGTAAAGAAGCATTGGCATGGATCATTTAATAGCAGACTCGGGAATCCATTTTATCACTCGTGAGATGGAGTTTAATCCTTCGGAGCCTTTGGTGCTGGGCAACGGAGGAACGTTGAAGTATTCTTTTGTCGAGGCCATAGATTTTCTGGAAGGTTTTAAGGTTTTCAACCTACTATATTATCATCCAGTAGAAAACAAATATATACCGATAGACGAGTTGCAGGCATCCGAAGATGCCGTGATGCGTCGTCCCAATGGTCGGGAAGAACTGGATGCCTCAGGAATGGTCCAGATGGCGCCCGAAACCAGCATTTCGCTCTTTACAACCTACAGTGATGGGGACGAGGACATATACAGCATCAATTCCCTCCAGTCTTTTCGCGTTGTCAATCCCCAGGACGGTCACTCGCAGGTGTCAGCCTTTGAAATGCTTTTGGACAAATGGCTTCCCATGCCTATGTTCCGAAAAGAGGTTGATGGGGTGACGACTAATGCCCCACTTGCCTGGTGCCGAATGAAAATGCAGCGGATTGGCGAGGGGAAAAAGAAGGGGATGGAAAAGTTTCGCTTGATATGGGCTTTTGACACCAAAATGGGCGAAGATGAGTGGTCAATGCTGAGGCCCTTCGTGTCGGAAGAAGACAATGGCGTTTGCAACTATACGCTTTGCAACAAGGTGGACCTGTTGCTCGACTTCTTGTCGTCTGACGAGAAATTCCATGCGTTCTCAGATTACATAGCGTTCTTGCTGGGAATTGATATGGCGAACGACAGCAAGAAATACAAGGCGTTTTATATCTATTTTATCAACTTCATTCGCTTGTCTGGCGCTTCTCCTGAGGTAGCGCTGCATCACAATGTCAAAAAGCAAATCGATGTAGATTTAGTGCTTGATATTGGTAATTCCAGAACGTGTGGAATCCTTTTCGAGGAAGGACAGTTTACACAGGGCAAGATGTTGGAACTTCGTGACCTTTCAACCCCATGGGTCTGTTATGAAAACAAGACGTTCGACATGCGCGTCGTGTTCCGTAAGGCCGATTTTGGCAATGACATCGTCTTGGATGAGGAATTATTTCAGTGGCAAAGTTTTGTCCGTATTGGCGAGGAGGCCCGCCGTTTGGTGTATCGTTCGCTTGAGGAAGAAGGACTTTCTGAAAAGACGACCAACTACTCCAGCCCCAAAAGATACCTATGGGACCTGAAGGAGTATGAAGGGCAGTGGGAGAATCTGATCACCATGGACGACCCCTACGGAGTGCTCTTGTCACCCGATGTGGCTGTCCCAGTCCTCTCTAAATTGTTCAAGAACGACGGCACTTATGATCCGGCAGAAGGGGATGAAAACCAATTGGAACTGGTCGATTTCGAGCAAAAGGAGCATCATTATTCTCGCTCCTCATTGATGACCTTTGCTTTCATCGAGATATTTCAGCACGCATTGGCTCAAATCAACTCTGCCAAGTACAGAGAGAAATGGGGCAATGTCGATGTGAAGCGCGTCATCCGAAATGTGATTATTACCTGTCCCACCGCAATGCCACTCTCCGAACAGGTCTTTTTGAGAAAGAGCGCCAGAGATGCGTATGACGCTTTGACCCAATGCAACACTTCTCTGAAGATGGCATCGATCATTCCTTCCCCCGAAGCATTGCAGGTGACAGACCCCTATGCGCCTATCGAACGCAAAGTGTGGAAATATGATGAGGCTTCTTGCTGTCAATTGGTGTATCTGTGTGCAGAAATCACCCAGCGATATGGCGGAGAGGTTCACAAGTTCTTTGAACTGAAGGGCCATGTCCGTCCGGAGATGGCAGCACAAGGTTATACGGGCAAGTCGCTCACGATCGGCACGATTGATATCGGAGCGGGCACTACTGACATCATGATCTGTTCCTATCAGTACGAAGGAACGGGAGCCTCCAGGATCACTCCCAATCCCTTGTTCTGGGATAGTTTCTATTTGGCTGGTGACGACATCCTTCGCAGTCTAGTACAGAATGTGGTCATTGAGGGCAAAGATATTGAGTCTCCCGACTTGGGCAATATCAGTTCGGCCTTAACCTCCCGTATCACCAGCATGACGGACGACGAACTGAGACAGATGCCTTGTTTGGACAATATCGTATATGCAGCCAAAGTCAATGACATCTGTCTGACTGCCGACAAAGATGAAAAGAAGGAAAAGAAGGTGGCCTTCGCTTCAAATCTCATCCACGACTTTTTTGGCACAGACAGTTCGATGATGGGGTGCCGTGACCGCCGCTGCCGCAATGATTTTAACACGCAGATTTCGGTGCCAATAGCACAGAAAATGATGGAGCTCCTACGTTCACATCGTCCGTCGAAGTTGTACTCGTTTGACGAGTTGTTCCCTGACGTCAAACCTGCCGATTATCTGCTCGATTACTTTGAGCACCACTTCGGGTTTAGGTTCGAAGAATTGTCTTGGCGATTCAATCCTGAAGAAATTTCAGACATTGTCAAAGCTACGATGGAGCCTCTGATGAAGCAGCTTGCGCTGGTGTTCTATACCCAGCAGTGCGACATCATAGTACTTGCCGGCCGTCCCACTTCCCTCGACGCTATAACAGAATTGTTTATCAAGTATATCCCCACCTCTCCCGATCGTTTGATACGGCTGAACGACTACCGGGTAGGATCATGGTTCCCGACGGCTGATGGTCAGGGCTATTTCTATGATCAGAAGGCTATTGTGGCGGTCGGTGCCATGGTGGGATACAGAGCTTCCACCTCTGGGCTGAAAGGATTGGTGCTTGACTTTGGCATGATGATACAAAAAATGACCTCGACGGCCAATTATATAGGAGAATACAATTCTCGCCGTTGTCAGGTATCGACAGCACTGCTGACTCCTACGTTGGCCAACATGACGTTTACGGTCTCCGTCTTCCCCGCGTTCTTAGGTTGTCGCCAGCTCGACTCTCCCATCTACCAAGCTCGTCCTTTGTATGCCATCTACAATCACGGTGCTTCCGATACCTTGCAAATACGGATAGCGCGCAACTTCCATGAAGATAAAGAAACACTTGTCATCGAAGAAGCTACAGACAAGGAATTCCGTAATAGGAAAAAGGATTTGGAGTTGGTAGCGCAGTCGCTGGTAGATGATGGAAAATACTGGCTTGACAAGGGTGAATTTGAATTGACAATTAAATAATACCACAGCCATGTTACAAGAAATAAGAAACCAAATCGACAATATCAACCAATCCCTTGCGTGGATTAGGAAAAACAAAGAAGAAGATTATTATCAAAGATTTCTTCAGTTGGTTGACAACAGAAGAACTTTGAAGAAGATCGAATCGGCCATAGCCAACAATCCCGGCATAGCAGCCTTTGGCAAAAGCCAAGTGGGAAAGTCCTATCTGATCAGCTGTTTGCTGCAAGGACGTGATAGAGACGGCAAGGACGTGCCGTTTATGGTCCGTGCTGGCAATGAGTCCTACAATTTCATCTACAAGATCAATCCTCCAAGCGAAAAGGGAGGGGGCAGAGAGTCAACGGGTGTGGTCAGTCGCTTTTCGTCGTTCAGCCGTGACGAGACGCTTTACAATGTTGACCTCCCTATTTTGGTCAAGACGTTTTCCGTTACGGACATAATCCTGATTTTGTCCGATAGCTATTTCAATGATTTTAGCGACTATACGACTCCTGGCGAAACAGAAATAAAGGACTTGTGTGATTCATGGAAAGATAAGTACAAGACTCCTCTTAGTCTTGTGCCGGGGATGGTTAGCGCTGACGATATTCTGAACATCAAGTTCTATTTCGAGAAACATATCAACAATGCACAGACATACAACAAATCGGCCATCTTTGACAAATTAGCGCTTGTCATCGACAAGATCCCCACCTCTGATTATGCCGAGGTGTTCTCCAATCTTTGGAACAAAGAGCCTGTTTTCACAAGACTGTTTACAAAGTTGGTCAGCATATTACAGAGGTTCAATTTCTCCGAAACGCTCTATTTGCCCATCCAGTCTGTTCTCCATGAGGGAATAAGGGAAAACACGATCATGAGTGTGCAGTGCCTGATGCAACTCTTCCAGGCCACTCCACAATATACTTGCGATGTGTATTTGCGCGAGAATGGACAATTTGCGCAATGTGCGTCAGCGATTCCGAAAAGCGAGGTGTGCGCCATTTGCTCGGAAGTTGTTTACAAGATTGACCAAGAGTTTTTGTCAAGCGCCCGCCCGTACAAATGGGAGAATATGGACGCCGAGGTGCAACCTATGGTCACCCACGATCCTGTCAAGATGGAATTGTTTGCAGACAATGACCTGCTCGACTTCCCTGGGGCCCGTTCGAGAGAGCAAGAGAAGTTGGAAAAGCTGTTGGATGCCACTATCCTGAGCTTTTTCTTAAGAGGAAAAGTCGCATACCTGTTCAATAAGTACAACGAGGAGATGGGCATCAACATCTTGTTGTATTGCCACCACAACCAGGATAACGAAGTTGCCTACTTGTTCAAGCTGCTTGAGGATTGGGTCTGCAACTATGTAGGCCGCGACTGTCACGAGCGCCAGGAGAAGATAGCCATCACGAAAAAGTCTCCCTTGTTCAATATCGGTACGATGTTCAATCTGGACATGGAAATGAACAAAGGTACTGAAATGACCGAAAAGTCTATCGAACAGCGCTGGATAGGGCGTTTCGAGACGGTTGTCAACAAGCAGTGCTTTCATCGTGAAACGGTGGACTGGGTAAAGAATTGGACTCGAGAGGGGGAGGATTTCAACAATAGCTACGTGCTACGCGATTACAAGTTTTCTACCAACCTCTTTGACGGATTTGAGGAGTGTGGTTACGAGACGGGCTCCAAAATGTCTGATGCCTACTATCAGATGATGCGCAAGACGTTTGTTGAAAACGAATATGTCAAAAAACTCTTTGCCAATCCCAGTGTGGCGTGGGACGTTGCCTCTACGCAGGGAAATGATGGAGCGCTCTATATTATCGAAAGCCTTTCAGATGTAGCTGATACGCTGAACGAGGCGAGAGAGAGCGACATTAAGAAGATACTTCACAAGGTGAGAACGCAGGTTTACAACATCATGAAGGGGTATTTCGTCTCCACAGATGTCAACGGCATTCTCGAAGAACACGTCCGCAAGGCCAATGCCGTATTCAGGGAGATGGATTTTACCTGCAATTCCGACAACTACTATTTCGGCCATTTGATCCAGGCGCTGCAGTTGAAGGAATCTTCCAGCTACCGCATCGTCCATAAAATCATGCAGAGTCCCGAGTTGAACAAAAGCGTCAATGAGTTTAAGGACTACGAGATTATCACCAATTCCTGTGCCAAGAAGGGTTTTTCGCTGGAAAAGGCACAAAGCGAAGAGGAAAAATGGAACTGCCTTATCAAGACATACATGTTTGAGAACATGGAGGAAGCGGACGCATTCCTCAAGCACAAACATGTGGAGGTGCAAAAATTGTTCTCCGGATCTTACCGTAGAAAGCTCAATTCCTACATCATTGCCGATACGCTCTATGAGAAATGGTGCTCGCTCATCAAATCGGTGGATTTCCTCAATGAGTTCTCCGACGAAAACAGCTTCGACAATATGGTGATGAGCAATTTGGTGGAGAACTTGGTCACCGCGTCGGTGTCCATTGACCTAAAGGACAAGATGGCTGAGGCCATCGCCGACTACGTCAACGTAATCGACGTGCATACGGCCAACGAGAACCTTTTGGCGGATATGCTCGCCAGTATTGTCAACGAGTTTGTATTGGATTTTGGATTTTCTTGGCTCTCCGACGAAGAGAAGGAGAAAGCAAAGAAAGTGTGCGACATGTATAATCTGCCCACCTTCAATTATATCTTGAAGGAACCTCCCGTTGTTTCCGACGAGGCCACGCTTGCAGCCATGTTCAACGAGATGTCCTCCAATCCCAAGGCGTTGTTGCCCTCGTTTGACGACAACTACAACAAGTGGCTTGAGTATATGTTTATCTCGTTTGTGGCCCATGTCGATGTCCCCGAGGTGGATCCTGTCGAGAACAACAAGGTGAAGACGTTGTTGGACAACATCAAGGTTGCCGTATAGGAGAAGCCTTTGACGATGTTGCTAGGGCTGTTTTTTACTTGTGAAATCCTAAAGCAAAAATTAGATGAAAAAAATATTTTTTGGGACGCAGATCAAGAATGGACGACTTCCTTTTTGGCATCCTTGGGGCTTCATGGGGTGCTTGGGAAGGTTGCTGCTCTTCTTGCTGCTGCTCTTGCTCTTGCTCTTCCTGCTCAGTTTGTTTAGACGTTGTGATCACGATGGAAGCAGGAGCACCAGGGGCGGCGACAGAGATAGTGGCAACAGGTCTGACACGACTTGGGTCAGCTGGAACCAGCCGATTGAGAACGGCGAGGAGGTCGGCTTGCCTGCGCCAGAGGACAATGTGCTGCCACCTTTCGAGGAGACAGTACCCAACCCCGACAATGACGGGGCCACGGAGATCTACCCCAATTTGCTATATGTGATCTTGGACTCAGAGACCGATGATGAGACTTTCAAGCAGTTTGCTCAGAAATTCTCGTCTTTATATCCCGCTCCGCACCACAAGATACAATATTACAATACGGGATCCAAGACGGCAGTTCTGATTGTACCGGAAGATAAGCGTACCAAGATTTGTCAAGAACTCCCCAACCAGATTCCTGATGTGAAGTTTTTGGTCGTTCCCGTAGAAGTGATGACGCAATACGCCTCCTCCCTTGTTACCCCCAACGACCCTGCGTTTAGGGATGTCAACAAGTCGTGGTATTTCAAGCCCATCCAGGCACAAGAGGCTTGGGGAATCACCCGTGGCTCGTCGGATGTGATAGTGGGAATCGTGGATAGCTATATGGATCTCAGTCATCCCGAGCTGAAGGGCGACCGCTGTATCTATCCTTACTCCGTCGTCAAGGGCAACGCTGATGTCTCGCCTCGTCCTGGTGCTCCGCAAGACTATGCGGGCCACGGCACGTTGGTCACGTCCGTAGCCGTGGGCAATGCCAATAATGGCGCAGGCTCGTCGGGCATCGCTCCTCTGTGCAAGTTTATCCCAGTCAGTATGGGCGAACAGATCAACACCATTACCGAAGTGGAGGGCTTGCTCTATTGTATGTATCATGGAGCTACCGTGATCAATCTCTCTTGTGGTGCCAACTTCCCCAACACAATCACCCAAATGCCGTTGGATCAGCAGATTGCTTTCTCTGAGCACTATGGCAAGCCCCAGGAGAAGATGTGGGACTATGTTTATCAACTGGCTGAGAAACACAATGTCACTATCGTGTGGGCTGCGGGCAATTCAAACTGCTTCGCGGCCATGGATGTCTCCAAGCGCAATGCCAATACGATTCGTGTCTCAGCCGTTGACCGCAGTTTGAAGAGGGCCAACTTTAGCAATTATGGCAATTTTGCCATGAAAAGGATTTATGCTTCCACCATCTCCGCGCCGGGCGTGGATATCTGGGGAGCTTTGCCCAACAATCAGTATGCCGCATGGCCGGGAACCAGCTTCTCTGCCCCCATCATTACGGGTGTGGTGGCGCTGCTGAAGAGCCAGAACAAAAACTTGACGACCCGGCAAATCATACAAATCCTGCAGGAGACAGGAAAACCCATTGCCGCGTCGCCAGAGATTGGCAAGTTGGTTCAAATCAAAGATGCTCTGGAGAGAGGAAAACGAACCCCCGCTGGTCGAAAAAGAAACGACAGAAGGGCATAGTCATTGAAGGAAAAATAAAAATGATATGGAAAAAAAAGCAAAAAATGGAAAAGTGACTATTGCTAATATCATTGCGATAGTCGGTGTGGTGCTACTTATGGTGTTCACCTTTATAGGCCATTCGTTTATGAGTGGCGGAGAGTTGGGTATGGACATTGTCGTATCGGTGGCAATTACGGCGTTTATAGCGTTTCTCGTATGGTTCATGATCAAGGCCAAGGGCGCAGAAAACGAATTGGCCAAATGGAAGAAACTGGAAATTGCCACACTGGTCGTCTATGTCGTTGTAGCCATTCCGCTCTCACTTTATGGTGGAATCATGCAATTCTTCATCGTCAATGACAACAAGGAACAGGTGAAGGAGTGCGCGAAGGATGACTTGGACCGAATCGACCAGATGTTTCTTGACTACAAGGAGTTTGAGGAGCAGGCCATTGGCCGTACGAGCGATGGTCTCAGCAATGCTATCAAAGAAGGACGACGCAATGATGACTTGAAGGAGTTTATGAAGACCAACCATATTAGTGCAAGCGAAGAGGGCGTCTCCGTCTTTAAGGACTTACAGATGAGGTTGTTGGTTGGCTCAGGCTACGAACGCTTATATACTTCCTTCAAAGAGCAGCGGGTGAAAATAGAGCAGTCGATAGACAGTTGGAGCATGATGCTGATACCAACGAAGGCAAAGCAGATACCTGCGCTCGCCGAGTCCGCCCAGCAGGAGTTGAACACGCTATCCAACGGTGCAAAGCTCCCAGTGATCAACAATGAGTCTGGTCTCTACAAGATCAAGGAGTATCAAGTGAAGCGGTTTGAGACGGCGCCTCTCGAACTGAAAGAAGCCATGCAGGGGACTGGTGGCTTCAGTGTGAAGGCCCTTCTCTTTGTTTTGCTGATCCACATCCTCATCTTGTTCAATTATGTAGTGGCTTATCGCACCAGTACGCTTAGTATCAACAAGCGAGGCCGCAATGATAATGGTCGAATCCTTAAATAAAACAGAACCATGCCTACACTAAACGAATTACAAAAAAGACAAGTTATAAAACTAGAGCCGACCAAGTCGGCAGACTATATGCTGGTGTGCATCCAAAAGTATGATAATCTTTCTTTGGATGATTTTCCCAATATGCAACCCGCCAAAAGAGCTCATATCCAGGAGAGGCTCAACAGTATGCCCAATCCTAATGAGCAGGAAGAATGGGGACGCCTGGCATCCATGCTCAACACTCCGTCGCAAGAACTTCTCCATGCGCTTGAAAGCTACATACAGCATTGGGAGAGCACGCCTCCTTGCGGCAACCATTTGGACGAAGCTCGACAGATGGTCTCCAGCGTGAGGGACGCACTGCAGAGGGAGCAAGCCGACAAGGAGCAAAATGAATGGGTCAACGTGGATGTGCTTTCGAAGGACTCGCTCATAGCCTATCTCAGAAAGTATCCGAACACCATCCACACAAATGAGATAGACGATTGTTTCTGGCCTCTTGTCGATATGGAAAATGTGCAGGAGATCCAAACCTATCTGGATGCGTTTCCCCAGGGAGGGCATGTGAGCGAAGCGAGAGAACTGCTGAATGCGATCGTGGAATGGGACAATGTGAAGGGTACTAATGATATTTTTGAGGTATCTACCTATTTGCGCAACAATCGCACATCGCCCTTCTCCCATCAGGCCAAACTGATGTTGATGCGTCTGAAGCAGGAGGAAATCGGACAGATGAGAGACCGTCCCAATAGCTACGATGCAGAAAGGCTGAAGCGCCTTTTGATCGAGCATGTGGTGACAGACAACGAGCTGATCATGGCGAACGTCATGACTGAAAATGTTTTGGAAACACTTCGGAGCAATGATATCACCTACGACCTTCCCGATATCAACCGGGCGATAGCGGAGTCGCGGGCGGAGTGTAAAGAGGGCTTCACGGATGTCTTCTTCTTTGGCATACCCTCTACGGGCAAGACCTGTGTACTGATGGGTTTGTCTCGTTCCGACTCTCTTCATATCAACTTGGCTTCGGGTGGTGGCGATTATGCCTCGGCGCTCCAGCAGTACACCGACGTGGGAATAACGGTGCCCCGAACGCCAGGCTCTTTTGTCACGACGCTGGAAGCCACGATTTGCCCCTCGGGTCAGCAGAATATAGACTACAAGGTGAATTTGGTCGAAATGTCGGGCGAGGAGTTTGCTTTTGGTATAGCAAACAATCCAGACCATATCTTCACCTTCGAGGAAATGGGTAGCGGCGCTACCGAACTCTTGAAAAACGCCAATCGCAAAGCCTTTTTTCTCATTATCGATCCTACTGTCAATGTTGTGAGATTCTCTCGTGAGGTATTAGTAGGATTCGACGAGGAAACTGGGGAACGAATGGTCTCGATGGAGACTTGTGCGGTCAACCAAAGAGTCCTCATTCAGAAGATGGTCAATTTGTTTCAAGACCCCAACAATAGCGAGATCATGAAGAAGGTGGACTCGATCCATATCATCATGACTAAGGCGGACACGTTGGGCGATCCGATAGAACGCGAGGAAAAGGCGTATGAGATTTTTCAAAACAGATTTGGCAATCTCATCTTAAGCCCCTTGCTCCAGTTGTGCAAAGAGTATAATATCAATAGCAACAACAAGTTCTGTCCCAATCTATATACGTTCAGCCTTGGCTCCTTCTATGTGGGCGGCTTGTACGAGTACGAGCAGGCAGATTCGGATAAGTTAATACGAGCAATAGAAAACTCGATTCACCCGACCAAAAGAAATACATTTTGGGATAAGTTCAAAAAAGTGGTGAATCAATAGTAATAGATAGTATGGCATATAATCATAATATTTCTGTCAAGGTGTGTGGTAATCCCGAGTCCAGCGGTGGATTCGGTCCCATACTCTTGTTGAACAACCCTAGCTTTGTCGTCGAAGACCAGTTTTATGTCGGCTTTGACAAGAATTCTTTCTTTTTTACCATCACGACCTATCAGACGCAAACGGTATATAAACTGGTCAAGAACAATGTCAGAAGCTCGGGCGCTTTTAGAATCGGCTCGCTGGTCATAGCCATTTCCATCCCCAAAAATTACAAATTGGAGGGTGGGTACACACCCTATGATGTCCTGTGTGCGCTCAAAGACGAGTTCTTGAAGAAATGCATGACCTGCAAGGATCCTGTGCGTGAAACCTACGAATACAACGCAAGTAAAATTGATGGACATGTGCTGGACGAGGTGGTGGGCAAGTTTACGCTTACCTGTTTCCGTACACCCGATAGGGTTATGACACCCAATGGTCCGGTGGGATACATAGTGGAAACTGAAGAGAAAATCAAAGAACTCTTTCAGGATATCAACTACCCAGAGTTTGACAAGTTCCAAGAGGTGGTCGTAGCGACAACTGTCCATACGACAAGCTATGTCCCTATCAGCAATATCCAAATACCAAGGCCCAAGAAATACGAGCTGATAGTAGATGGACAACCGCAGGGCAATTGTTGCAACTTAAATGAAAGGCTCAAAATAATATGCCGTAGCAAATCGCCGCTATACTATGAGGATCTCTCTTTTGTGTTCTCCATTCAAGACCTGATAGATGGCAATGTGAGTCACGAGGGGGTAGCCCTCGACACGGTGCAGGAAAGAGTGAGCGTGGAAACGGAATCATGGGGAACCCCCAAGGAAAAGAAGGTCTTTTTGGCTATTTCCCCAAAAGAATACGAAGACTATTTCATTAGAAATCCATGGGAGTTGAAGGTGACACTCCTCTCTTCTAATACTCCGATAACAATTGTCGTTTCTAAGGAGAGATTGGTGATTGCGCTGCAAGGGAAAGAGATTGCAGCTTTGAAGGATGGTGGCATACAAGTTGATACGACTCCACGAAGCAAATATGTGGTCAAAAAGCAGGAATTGGTTGAAGATATACTACGCGTGGAAGTGGCCCAAAGGAAGCGGCCTAGCCCCGTACCTGCAGGTAAACTGACAGTGCATGTGATATTTCGTGAAGACAAAGATTTGAGAGGAATTCGTTCTGTCGATCTTCAAGCAAAAGTCTCCACTGATCACAGACCTCTCTTCCGTAAAGATGGTGTGTCCGTTAAGTGGTGTCCTAAAGAAAGATGTTATAAGGGTACTTGCGACATTCAGAATAACGAAGATCAAGGCTACCGCTTCTTCTTTGCGTATTCCAATCAGAAAGCAGACTGGAAAAGTAATGAGATAAGCACTAATCAAAAAAAGCCTGTTGCAACTTTCGACAAGACAGACAGGCCGTTTACAGATCGCTACAGGAAGCCTCTTGTGTGCGTCTTGGTCGCTATGATGGCGTTAGTATTAGGTGGGCTTAGTTTCGTTCTATATAATCAATTGAGTAATGAGGACGGTAAGCCAGTTGCTTCAAAGCAGGAATTTACCCAAAAAGTAAAGGCTGAACCTTCTCTGTCCCAAGTAGACAGATTGCTTAAAACTAACGATTTGAAGTTTTCCACGGTCGATAACTTGTGTAAGCAGTATCTAAGTCAGCGGGATACTACTGAAAAATCAGCTAATAAAGCAGCTTTCCAGCGTCTTTATGATTATCAAAAGGTAATAGGATTCATACGAGATGGGAAGGTCGATTCTATAACAAAGGTAGTAGAGTCTAAATATATGTATGAGTTGTACGATATCCATCAGAAAGCTTTAGAGTTGATTGTGAAGGATGACAATAATAAGAGAAAATTCCAAAGCAATTATAAGAACTTAAAGGGCTTTGATGATATAAGAACGCAGTACTCTAATAATACGCCGAAAACGCAAAACGCCTTTGAGATCGGTAATTTTTATATGAAAGAGCAGTTCCCAAGGGGGCAAGCGAATGTAGGTTCCGTGAAACCTAAAAAAGAGGAACCCAATAAACAACAGTCCTCAACGTCTCAATTCGTGTGTACAAAAAGGTGTAAAAAAGGAGGATCCCCCTTGCGTTTTAAGACACAAGACGAACTTGACGCCCACATGAGTCTCAAACATAAAGAGCGTTAAAGCCCCAAGTCTCACATGATGTATATATAGACAAATTTGTTAGATAGTCATATTGATCAATAAAGTAAAAGTGATGAAAGCTATAAAGTTAATAATTATTTTTATCGTACAATTGGGCGGAGTACTAGGAGCGCTCTATCTGCTGACTAATGGAGAGAAAGACGACCCCTCCCCCTCTTCTGACACAAACGTGATCCCTGACACAACTGTCATGAGAGATACAGCTATCATAGAAGACGCAACTGACAACGATAATCGGATTACGGATCCCCTGGATGAGGAAGAAACCAAGGCCCGTCCGAAAAAAACATGGCCAAAGCAGAAAGCAGTGATGAATCCGAGTGAATCTAAACAGAGAAAAAATCAGCGTCGGAAAAGGAAAATACGTCCCCCATACCTTTATTTCGTGTGTACAAAAGGGTGTAGAAAAGGAGGATCCCCCTTGCGTTTTAAGATACAAGACGAACTTGACGCCCACATGAGATTCAAACATGCGGAGCGTTAATGTATCAAGTCTTACATGATGTATATAAAGACAAGTTTGTTAGATAGTCATATCAATCAATAACACAAGTGAGATGAAAGCAATTAAGTTAATTATCATATTTGTCGTACTATTGGGCGGCGTGGTAGGATCGTTCTTTCTGCTGACTGATGTGGAGATAGACGTTCTTCCCTCTCCTTCCAACGCGATATATCAATCATTTAGTGATGAAATCAAAGATGATTGGAAGAAAAAAGGAGACTGGGACGAAAAGCTCTTCTTACGGCATTGCGAATCCATCAGCCAGCTTGGCACCAAGTCTGAAACAGGCACTTTGAAGGATCTCAATACGACGACGGCCATAGAGATAGTCAATCGTAAGATCTTTGACGCATGGAGCTTTGCTTCTTGCCAAAAGAGCACGATAGAGAAATACATCCAGGCAATCCAGGTGATAGAACGCGAGGACAAGAATGCGGAAACAGACGCAAGGGTCAAGAAGATCCGCAGCGTCTATGCCACCTACTGCGAAGCTTATCGCCTGGCGCACCAAAGCATCGGCCTGTCTCCTTCGTTCAATGGGCATAGTTGGAACTCGTACAACAACTATGCGGCAAGTGTGAGGGGGAAAAGAGACCACATGCTTGGTAATAGCATTTACAAAGAGCATCTATCCGGTATCCTCGAACTCAAAAACGGCTTGAATAGTATTCCCGACAAATTGTCGGCAGGAAAAACGCATTTTTATAATGCGCTTGCTGACAGGATCATCAGTTACTACTCAAGAACAAGGGGACAGTTGGACAACTTGCGAAATGTGAAATCAAAGTTTGACCAAGAATTTCACAAGGTCAGCAAACTCGATCGTTTTGTAGATGAATATACGGATAGGGAATTTGAGGAATATGGGTAGTATGAGAATTAAGGTATATCATTTGCTCTTTCTGTTGTTGCTCTCTTCGTTTGCTATTCCTGCAAAAGGGCAGGAATCAGAAAAGACGAACCAGAAATTGCAAACGGAGATAGAGGCATTGAGGGCTGATGCTGACAGCCTCCAAGTCCAACTTATGGAGTGGACCACCAAGGTCTCTGCCAGCGCGAAGCAGCTGGAGGTGCTGACCCGCTCCGTAACGATGATGGACGTCAGAATGCTGCGCGAGACGGTGGACTCCCTGGAGCAAAAGCGTTTGTTGATGGAAGATTCCATCCAAGCACTTGATGCGCAGATTAGAAAAGCTCAAGGAGACGTCCAAGCACTCGAAGGGACACTGGAAGGAATGAAAGTGTATTCTGACACATTAAATAAAGAGCAAAAACAACGGCAGATGCAGGAACTGTTAGCTCAAAACAATGAATATCTAAACCTCCGGTTTTCGAAGATGTCAATGGAGCGTCTAAAGGCGATGAAAGATTCTTTGCATGAGTTTGGTGAACAGAAAGGCTTTGCCCAGTATAAAGAGCATCTCGCTTTCGCTACGAAATATAAACCGGCGTATGACATGGCGTGGGGCTGCGTAGCTGATGGAGAGAAGCTTGATAGCATCGGATGGCTGCGTAGTATCTTTTTTGAGAAGTTGTTGTCTTCTCCACTTAAAGATAAAATGACGAGGGAGCAGTTTCAAGAAATGGACAGCATGGATATTAAGTTGTCCAGGTTTTTTGGCGGCATCAATAAGCTAAAAGAGATAGTAAAAACCGTCAATAGTTATCGAAATCAGAGCGATTGGGATAAGATAAAAGCATATAGAGACGAAGTTGAAAGATCTGCGAAATATCAGAGATATTTCGAGGAGATACCTTTCCTCAAGGAACTTTTGAACAAATATTGGAAAGAATTGGAAGAGGATCCGTTGAAAGTGCGAACCGAGACGGAAGAAAAAATTGATAAATTAGTGGTAGCATGATGAAACGAATGAAATGCATATTGTCCGCGGCGCTGTGGTTAATGCCATTGATGGTGGTCGCCCAAAGCGAAACGGAGACGATTGCCCATCCGGATGCGGCTCAAGAACTTACCATGCAGAAAGAGGTCCTTGACGACTCCATAAAAAAATGGGGCAAGGAACTGAAAGCCTTGAAGCAGCAGGAGGAGGAGAATGCAAGAACCATCAAACAGCTGCAAGAGCAATTGGCCCGATTCAAAGATGATGCCGACTATCCGGAAGTGCGCGGACTGCTGAAACGTAAAGAAGAACTACTCGCAGCGCTGGAGGAGCAAAACAAGAAGATACACTCCTTGCAAGCGCAACTTCAGGCCATCAATGGCGATCTTGCCACAATGCAGCAACAGTGTGCAATTCTTGACAGTGTCAGAGGAAGTATTGCGAGGCAGGTCATAGCCGAGAACGAAGACTGTCTGCAGCTACCTTTCTCTCAGATGAGTCTGGACAAGCTGAACAAGATCATTGATGAGAACGAGAAGTACCAGGACGACCGTTCTGTTGCCAAGTTGCTCTCTCAGGCGAAGGTGGTGGAAAGAAACAAAAGGGCGTACGACGAAATGGCTCTGGCTGCCAACTCGCGCTTCGACAAGGACAATATAAACCGCTTGTTGCGAGCCGATCCCTTGAAGGGGCTCAACGAGGTGCAGCAAAAGGAAGTGGCAGAGGTCCTGAGGCAGTTGCGTTTGTTTGAGGACGGGCTTGGTGTGTTCAAAGAGTTGATAAGCCAAATGCAGAAGCGTCGTCATAACATCAACAGTTATTCAGGAGAGTACTTCCAAGCTGATAAAAAAGGTCTTTTGACAAAACGACAGGGACGCATCAAGGAAACGGTGGAACAGGTACCGTATTTGAAAAAAATGTTTGCCAACTATACCTTTGCCAAATATCGTGCAATAGAAAAAGAGATCTTGAATCAATAGTATTTTGCAGCGTATCGGTGGAAGCTAACAAAAGATAGGAAATGGAAAGACAGTCGTCAGTAAAAGAAGTTCATAAGCTAAACAAGCAGGATTATTCAGGATTGTACAAAGCGCTATGTGCGAAACTCGGGGAGAAAAATCCTTTTGCCAAGTTTAGCATTGGTCCGGGCGTCTATGTCTGGTCGGACCATCGGTGTCAGTGGCATCGCATGGTGGATGCCAGCGAACTGAAGCAGAAAGTCATTCGGGAGGCTCTGTATCAGACCGAGACCGATATGGCTGAAGTCATTGGTGCCAAGACAGCCCAAATGCTCTGTACGACGCCAGACGATAGCTATATATACTACAATGATGACGAAGGTGATGTCAAAATACTCCTGACGGGCTGGGGTTTCAAAAAGCCCGTGCGCAAAGAAGGTACCTTCTCAAAGGAACCGATCAAACAGAAGAATCCCATTCGTGTTTCCTTCTCTTTTGATGGCAATCCGATGAGAAACTACGAGTTTGGTCTCCGTCTGCCAAGGCAAATGAAGGTCTTGAAAACAGGAAATAACGGATATTACTTCTTCGACAACATGAAGGTGGGCGAACACAATGTG
>ERZ780034.232-NODE-232-length-22214-cov-6.34027_pt1 | contig 22214 bp, 15 predicted proteins | sample MGYA00511855_ERZ780034 | MGnify/ENA primary metagenome ERZ780034 (study PRJEB29588, sample SAMEA2148024) | human gut metagenome | biome: human gut; feature: human-associated habitat; material: faeces | place: Denmark | collected 2008/2010 ...
AGTGACAACCTTATCAGGTTTTAATACGAAAAAGGTGTAAACCTATATATGATTTTAATTATTAACCCGTCAACTAAATTCAGTACACCTCAAACATACTCGTATATCAATAAAAACACGAGCATGTTTTACTTGAAACGAACGTTTGTTCAATGCAGAAGAAACGTTTATCTGCAACAAAACGTCCAGACGTTTTTCCGAATACGTTTATCGTTGCGGTTTCAATTTAATGATTTCTCCCAATTCAGGCACAATAATAGCCTTATTACGCAACTTTGCTTCTGCCTGGAACACATGAGGCGGGTCGAACAACGGTTCGTCAGAAAGGTCGAAAGTACCGTAATGCATCGGTACAGTTACATAAGCCTCCATATCTGACGATGCAGTCAAAGCATCATATGGAGAGATATGATTCGGTTTCATGAACCATCTGGGTTTATAGGCCCCGATACCAATCATGCAATAGTCGATATGCGGAAAAAGATCAGGTAATTCACGGAAATGCTGGGCATACCCCGTATCACCGCTATTATAGATAGTAATTCCATCAGCCTGAATCATGAAAGCTCCCCACAACCGTTCGCCTCCATCTCCTACCCCCCGCTTACTCCAGTGCTGGGCCGGAAGAAAGGTCAACGTCAATCCGTCATCAGTATACTGCTGATACCAGGCAGCCTCTATCACCTTCATCTCCGGGAACCAGGAACCTATAAGCGCCCCGGTACCTAGTCCGCAGAAAAGCTTCATCTGAGGATTCTGAGCAACCAACTGTGTTACACTGGGTTTATCCAAATGGTCGAAATGATCGTGACTGATAAGCAGATAATCTATATCACGAAAGATAGAAACATTGGCCGGCAATTTAGACCGCCGCTTCACAAAAGGAATACTCCCGAAAACCGGATCTATCATGAAACGCTTGCCTCCCAACTGCAGGAAAAACGAGTTATGTCCCAGCCATATCAAAGAATTACCCACAACCTGATCTAAGGAATGTAAAAAATGTACGGACGGATTCCAAGGAATGGTACGCTTCTCCCTCCGCTGCGGATTGGGCGAAAAACGCCATTTCAAGACATTTCCCATTCCCGAACGCCAACGATGCTGCCTGTTGAAAAACTTCCCATTGACAGTAGGATTACCCCGCCAGCGCGGATTTACAGAAGTAAGCTGATTATTCCGACGAAAAATGATACGTTCACCCATAGCAATAAATCTAATATACTAAAAAGCCGGAAAAAGGGCATAACATTCCTTCTTCCGGCAAACTTATCCGATAGATTATTTTTCTTCCAACAGTTTCTTCAGGAAGTCATCCAACTCCTCGTCCAATCCCTTCAGCAATTCATCACTCAGCAACAAAGTGTCCTCGTCATCTATCAGTAGCAACTCAGCCACGGTTTCTTTTTCATCATCTACCAATACAAACGAAAAGGGTTTCATCAACGATAACTTATCCAGCATCCCTGCATCCTTCAGTCCGGCAAGTATAGACCGTAACACAGGTTCCACCTCCTTATAAAAGTCGTCACTATCATATTCCACCCATTCATCCACAATTACACGAGACAACTCTTCATCATCATCATTGAATATCAGCAGTTCCCCACTGTCCGGGTTAGGTAGTAAATGAATATCTGTAACCACCGCATTATCCGTACCGGTTACATATCTGCAAAGGGCCTCCTTCAAGGAATCCGTAATCGCAGCACGTGACTTATCACTAATTTTCATAGGCTTTTACTTTTATATATCCAAAAGTACAAAAAAAATCACACGTACAAACAAAAACCTCAGAATTTGTTTTGAAAACGCCCCATCTGCAGCTCCAGCCTAGGAAGTTCTTCCTTCCGTTTTTCAAGCTGGGAAGCATAGAAGCCGATAACCTTCTCTTCTTCTGTACCAGGTTTGGCTAAAGCCTTAGCTTTCGTCAGCCAAGTAAATGACTGACTGATATCTCCCTGCATTTCGCAAGCCAAGGCCGCATTAAAAGCCGCTTTCAGTTTCAGGTTTCCCTTTTTCCGGCTTTCATACACCGACTCCCACAAACTCTGTGCACCAGCCCAGTCGTTCTCTTGAAGACAAACTACTGCATCACGCATTTCTGGCGACCCTCCACTGAAATAGATACGGGCAGTATTCTCCCAGTGTGGAGTCAAGTGAGGAATCAGCAAAGAAGAAGCACGCTCTGAAATTTCTTTTACTACTGCCTTATCAGACACAGACGGATTAATGTCCCAATAAACACTATCGCGTACAGTCAAGACCCGCATCGGTTTGTCACGTCCTGGCACATAAACACTTAAAGTAGGTGCCAAGTGGACCTGTAAAGCTTCGAAAGGAACAGACAGCTGCGGATAGACAATCTGCTTACGCTCAGTATGGATAGCTATACGTTCTAAAGAAAACAACATATCGACTCCCAATTCGGCCGCCAATCTATCCACCTCCTGTGAAGTAAGCATGCGATGCCCTGTGAAAGGAACCACTTCTTTTCCACGCAATGCAGAATCGCAAATGATTATCTGACGGAAATAATGGCTGTCAGCCAAACTGCCGGCCAACATTTCTGAAGCGATTTTTCCATCGCCTTCCAAAGAACCCAGTGTAAGCAGGGATGACTTGGGAGCAGGAATAGCCACCATATTATTCACTACAGCCACAGTAGCCAACTGTTCCGGAAAACTCGTTTCGGCTGGAATCAGTTCATCAAAAGTGAATGACTGGATAGAACTGCACGAAGCCAGAAAACAAGCGATGAATACATATAACCAACTAGTCTTTTTCATAAGAATGAGTCTTTCTATTGTCTGGAAGCAAAAATAATACATTCTGACGGATGACTAAGTTAAAAGGTAATAAAAAAAGCCGACCCGATGAGAGATAGGGTCGGCTTCTGTAAATTATCAACGCATTGACTTATTCTTTATCCTTACCACAGCAGTTCTTATATTTCAAACCGCTACCGCACGGACAAGGGTCATTCCGACCTACAGTCTTTTCTGCACGGTAAGGTTCCGTCTTCTGTTGTGCACGGGTATCCTGTGCCGCTGCTTCCTGCTGGTCCGGATCATTCAAATCAACTTTTTCTTCTTTATACTGGTTACGTTTAGGAGCCTGTTCAGGGGCAGCTTCACGCACCTGTTGCGGTTCCTGTACCGGTATCTGACCACGCATCAGAACAGAAATCGTATTGTTGTTGATTTTGCTGACCATGTTGTCGAACAGGTTCACAGATTCCAGTTTGAAAATCAACAGCGGGTCTTTCTGTTCGTAGCTGGCATTCTGAACAGAATGTTTCAATTCATCCAACTCACGCAGATTTTCCTTCCATGCATCATCGATAGTATGCAGCAGGATAACTTTTTCAAACGACTTCACCACTTCACGACATTCGGTTTCGTAAGCAGCTTTCAGGTTCACCGGAATGTTATACATCCGTTTACCATCTGTAATCGGTATCAGAATATTTTCATACATCTGACCCTGATTCTCGTATACCTGCTTGATAACCGGATAAGCAATCTGAGCCATACGTTCTGTCTTACGCTTAAAGTTGACCATAGCCTGTTCGAAAGTCATATTAGCCAGGTCTTCCTTACGTTTGGTACGGAAATCTTCTTCTGAGAACGGAGTTTCCATTGCCAAAGTCTGAAGAACTTCCATACGCACATCTTCATAAGTCGGTTGATCAACCGCATTTGCACAACGGTCCCAAATCATATCGACGATATCCATACCGATACGTTCACCCATCAAAGCGTGACGACGTTTCGTATAGACCACTGTACGCTGCTTGTTCATCACGTCATCATATTCCAACAGACGCTTACGGATACCGAAGTTGTTCTCTTCTACCTTCTTCTGAGCACGTTCAATGGAATTGGAAATCATCTTATGTTCAATCATTTCGCCTTCCTTGAAGCCCAGTCTGTCCATTACACGGGCGATACGGTCGGACGAGAACAGACGCATCAAATCATCTTCCAGTGAAACAAAGAATACTGATGAACCCGGGTCTCCCTGACGTCCGGCACGACCACGCAACTGACGGTCTACACGACGAGACTCGTGACGTTCTGTACCGATGATGGCCAAACCACCTGCAGCCTTTACCTCCGGACTCAGCTTGATATCGGTACCACGACCAGCCATGTTAGTAGCAATGGTTACCGTACTTCCCTGACCGGCTTTCGCTACAATATCGGCTTCTTTCTGATGTAACTTAGCGTTCAATACATTATGAGGAATCTTACGCAACGTCAACATCTTACTCAGCATTTCAGAAATTTCTACAGAAGTGGTACCTACCAGTACCGGGCGTCCAGCCTGTACCATCTTCTCGATTTCTTCGATAACAGCTTTATATTTTTCACGCTTGGTCTTGTAGACGCGGTCGTTCATATCAATACGGGCAATCGGACGGTTAGTCGGGATTACCACTACATCCAGCTTATAGATATCCCAGAATTCACCGGCTTCTGTTTCGGCTGTACCGGTCATACCTGACAGTTTATGATACATACGGAAATAGTTCTGCAAGGTAATGGTAGCGAATGTCTGGGTAGCTGCCTCTACCTTAACACCTTCCTTGGCTTCTACAGCCTGATGCAGACCGTCACTCCAGCGACGTCCGTCCATGATACGTCCAGTCTGTTCGTCTACAATCTTCACCTGTCCGTCCATCACTACATAATCAGTATCTTTTTCGAACATGGTGTAAGCCTTCAGCAACTGGTTGATGGTATGTACACGTTCTGACTTGATGGCATAGTTAGTCAGCAATTCATCTTTCTTCGCCAACTTCTCTTCATCACTTAATCCGGTTTCATTTTCCAATTCAGACAGCTGAGCAGCAATATCAGGTAACACAAACAATGTAGGATCTTGAGATTTACCTGTAATCAAATCGATACCTTTATCTGTCAAATCTACACTCTTCAGCTTCTCGTCGATAACGAAGTACAGAGGCTCTACGGCTTCAGGCATACGCTTGTTATTCTGTTCCATGTAGATTTCCTCGGTCTTCAGCATACCGGCCTTAATCCCCGGTTCACTCAAGAACTTAATCAACGGTTTGTTTTTAGGCAGCGCTTTGTGGCTACGGAACAAAGCCAGAAAGCCGGCTTCCACATCTTCTTTCTTATCAGAAACAATCAGACGCTTGGCATCGGCCAAATATTGGGTAGCCAGTCTACGCTGAGCTTCTACCAACCGTTCAACCAACGGACGAAGCACCTCAAACAGCTGCTGGTCGCCTTTCGGTACCGGACCAGAAATAATCAACGGAGTACGCGCATCATCAATCAATACAGAGTCTACCTCATCGACGATGGCATAATTATGTTTACGCTGTACCAGGTCTTTGGGGCTGGTAGCCATATTATCACGCAAGTAGTCGAAACCGAACTCGTTATTGGTACCGAACGTGATATCGGCCATGTATGCACGACGACGTGCAGCCGAGTTAGGCTGATGCTTGTCGATACAATCTACGCTCAGACCATGGAACATATAGAGCGGGCCCATCCATTCAGAGTCACGTTTAGCCAAATAATCGTTCACGGTTACTACATGAACACCGTTACCGGTCAGTGCGTTCAAAAATACCGGCAGAGTAGCTACCAATGTCTTACCTTCACCGGTCGCCATTTCGGCAATCTTACCCTGATGCAACACTACGCCACCGAATAACTGTACATCGTAGTGAATCATGCTCCAGTTCATTTCATTACCACCCGCTTTCCAGTGATTCTTCCAGATAGCCTTATCGCCTTCGATAGAGACAAAATCACGTCCCTGACCGGCCAACTGTCGGTCAAAATCACTGGCAGTCACTTCAATTTCTTCATTTTCAGAGAAACGGCGGGCTGTATCTTTTACAATGGCAAATACGGTAGGAAGAATTTCGTTCAACACTTCCTCATACTTATCAAGTACCTCTTTTTCCAGTTTATCGATTTCTGCAAAAATAGGTTCACGCTTTTCGATATCAGTAGTTTCAATCGACGCCTTCAATTCTTCGATGCGCTGACTCTTGTCGGCAGCCGAATCCTTGATCATCTTCTTCAACTCCAAGGTCTTTGCACGGAGTTCATCGTTACTAAGCTTCTGGATTTCCGGATAAACAGCTTTTACCTTATTCACCCACGGCTGAATTTCCTTCATGTCACGGGTAGCTTTATTTCCGAATAACTTGCTTATAAATTCATTAAATCCCATTGTATATCAGTGTTTATTATTTCAAAAAATAGATTGTCCGGAGAAGACATGCAAAAATACAAAAAATCTTACAGACAGGAAGCATGTATCTTCCGGTTATTTACGAATTCCTGTCAAAGGCGAAGCACTGGCCGCATTGGGCGCACGGATACGCATGAAATGTGTGACAGTAGGTGCCACCGTTGCTACCTTGACAGGTGTATAAATGATTTCGGGCTTGATATTACAACCGATGAAAGCCAGAGGTACTGACGCATAAGTCTCCCGTACAACTTTAACAGTCTTTGAATAAGGATTGAAAACCGACCATCCCGGCATCACTTCCACGTAAACGTCGCCTGAACAAGTAGGAGTAAAAGTGTTTCGGATTTTATCGATACGGGGAGTCCATGCCCCCAACAACAGACGCTGAGAAGAATAAGCAGAACGAACTCCACTCATCTGCACAATAAAATCGGAAGCGCGGTTCATCACCTCGGTCAGATTCATTTTTTTCTCCTCTATCAGCTTATGGTTAAAATAAAGCTGCTGGTCGTAATACGTCTCCACATACTGCCCCGGCCCATATATGGCCATCAGGTACATATTCAACAAAGCTGCACAGCGGTCAATATGAAATTCACCTCCCGGGATACGGTACTGCGGAGCATCAACAGGGTCAGAATCGGAATAACCGGTTGAGGTTATAAAAAATAAAGTATTCGATAAGCCTATTTTACGGTCTATTAATTCCAGCAAATCGCCAATACTGTTATCCAACCGTACATACATGTCCTGAATTTCCAAAGGAAGCTCTGTATTAGGACGATGGTCGTAGTTACCTGCATAATATGAAAGTGTCAACAAATCCGGTATTCCGTCTTTTCCGATAGAGGTATTCTCCAGACAGGCATTCACCAAACGATTCACTTCGTCATTTACATAGGGACTGGTCTTGAACTTCCGGTATTTATCTGCCCGCTCATCCGTAAAATCATGCTTGAAAGTAAGCTGTTTGGCATCGGAAGTAATATATTGATATGAATTAACCGGCAAATAAGGCTGCCAGACCAGATTATCGATTCTGAAATCAATGGCTTCGCAATCATTATACGTAGTAACCCACTGAGGGAAATTACCATAGTAAGTACTGCCACACCATTTACCAGTCGTTTCATTCAGCCAAAAAGCCCCTTTAGCCGCATGTCCGGCAGCAAGAACCGCCATTTCACGTGTCGGAGCAATAGAATAGACTTCCGCAGTACCCTGGGTAGCAACCATCAGCTCATCAGAAACCGTAGATACCAGTAGATTTTTGGGTGAAGTAGATTCAGATGTATAAATACCCATGAAATCCTTATCATCGACACTCTTGACTACACATAACGAATTCCGGTCCATCCAACGATTCCCTACTACACCATTCTGGTAGGGTGTAGTTCCCGTATAGATAGCAGCAATAGCAGAAGAACGATCGACATTGATAAAGTCATACTCGGCATTAAAATAAACACGCCCTTCTTTCATCAGCCGCTTGAAACCACGTTCTCCATACATGGCCGAGAAAGCCTCGATATAATCGGTCCGCAATTGATCGATAGTAAGCCCGACAACCAGCCTCGGAACCGGTGATACGGATTGAGCCTGTAAACCAGTAATGACGAAAACAGTCAATAAAGATGTAAGTATACGTTCTTTCATTCTATCCTTTTCTTACTAACTAAAACATGACTGGCGGCATTCACCAGTAAACCGAGCGCCAAAGGTAATACTGTTAAATTAATTTTTTGGCCACAAAGAGGAATTAAGACTATAAAAATTGTTAAATACGACAAATTTATCCAATGATAGAGGTCTTTTTTCCGCCGGATAACACGACAAACCATTATTGGAAGATAAACCAATGGAATGGGATTAAACAACATCAGCATCCAATTGGAGTCCACCGTAGGATGAACAGAGAAAAAGAACAAGAAGGCTATGACACATCCGGCAATTCCCTGTATACCATATAATATAATATCCCACCCCCAATAAATACGTCTATTTCTATATTGCAACCATGCAATCCAGATATTCAATATCAGGAATAATAAGGCGCATACAAACGGAGACAAAAGGAAAGAAGACTCGGCGGGATCCGGTTCTACATCGACAATTTTGATTTCTTCTGACACCAACGGACGTCGGCTGCCATCGGCCGAAACAATATAAGCTTGCGATGCAAACTCTTTCATATAAAATGGAGCAAACATCTGCTGCCGAATACCTATCGGAGCATCTGCCTCTGCCCCTAAACATAAATCAATGCCAAATTCATCCCACGGAAAACCGTCGGTATAATGATGAACGATTTCACGGAAAGAAGAGACAGGAACCGCTTCCGGATATACGACTGTACCTGAAATGGCTTTTTCTATCTGATCTCGAGCCCGTGTCGTACAGTTGTCATAAAAATAATTATAACGATATATCCGGTTCTGAGGCAAATAATTCTCCCGCAACAATCCATAAAGCTTCTGTTTCTCGGCTTCTGTCAGATTCAGTACTTGCTGGTAAACCGATGACCCACGCATGGCATACTCTGCTTCAAAATATATATAAGGTGTAATTCCCAACTGGTAATCTGTTTCACCTTTAACAAAACGATACACAAAATTAGGAGTCCGGAAACTGAACATGCCATAATTGAATACATAATCCTCATTCCGGGTAAAATTCTGATAACGTATAGCCGTATGACCGAACAATTCATAGATTTCCTGACCAGGAGCACAAGTCAACAGACTGAACCGAATGCTATCCGCCAGCTGTGCACGAAGCGGAGACAGCTCTACCAGGAAGCAGAGCAACAACAAAAATCTCATTTTCTTAACTATTATCACTTCTACGCTCTATTTTGTTGCAAAAATACGCCGAATAATTCATTCCGAACCAAAATAAATCATTATTTTTATGGGCAATCTGTTTATTTTTACGTTACTTTGCAGACAAATCAAACGAATGTAACGTGAATTTAGTAATAGATATAGGAAACACGGTTGCAAAACTCGCTGTATTCGACGGCAATCAGATCATTGAAGTATTGAGAGGGTCCAATCACAGTCTGGATTGTCTGCAGTTGTTGTATCATAAATATCCTATAGAAAAAGGAATCATTGCATCGGTCATTACACTCAGTAAGACCATACGCAGACAACTGAAAGAAACACCGTTTCCAATGATTGAAATGAACTATCAGACACCAGTACCAATCCGGAATCTGTACCGCAGTCCACAAACATTAGGAATGGACCGACTGGCAGCCGTTGTTGGGGCTTCCGACCAACAACCAGGAAAAGATCTGCTGGTCATAGATGCAGGAACTGCACTGACCTATGAATTTGTAGATGCAGACGGGAATTACCACGGAGGAAATATTTCACCGGGAATCTACACCCGTTTCAAGGCCTTAAGTGCCTATTGTGACAAATTACCTTTGATAGAAAAAGACGGAGACCGACCTGAGTTCGGTTACAATACAGAAACAGCTATCCGTTCAGGAGTTATCAAAGGAATGGAACTGGAAATAGAAGGATACATTACCTATATGCGAAAGAAATATCCCGGTCTTTTGGTTTTTTTAACTGGCGGAGATAAATTTTCTTTTGATACAAACTTAAAAAGTATCATATTTGCAGATAGATTTTTAGTTTTGAAAGGTTTAAACAGAATACTGAATTATAATGTCAAGTAATAAAGCACTTTTTAGCGCATTGTTCATTATGGGAGCGGTTGCAGCAAATGCACAATCGAGTACTAACTCCCCCTATACACGATACGGTTTAGGAGAATTGTCCGATCAAGCATTTACACACAATGCAGCCATGGGTGGAATAGGATATGCGTTGAGATCCAGTGAACAGATAAATGTAATGAACCCGGCTTCATACAGTGCGGTAGATTCACTATCATTCATGTTTGACGTCGGTATGGGACTAAAAAGTTCAAACTATCAGGAAAACGGCTATAAGACCAACGCTAAAAATGCTAGCTTTGATTATCTGGCTATACAATTCAGACTACACCCTAGAATCGGATTCGCTGTTGGATTTACCCCTTACTCAAATGTGGGCTATAAATTCAGCAAAACTTCAGATATTGAAAACACCGACGACGTGACGTTAACCAATACATTCTACGGCGACGGTGGATTACAACAGATTTTTGGAGGAATAGGATTCAAGATTTTGGACAACTTGTCAGTAGGAGCAAACATAGGATACCTTTACGGAGATATCGACTATCAGACACTGGCAACGCTCAGTAATGGAGGAGACCAGACTACAACATACAACAATATCAGTATCAATAGCTATATGGCAAACTTCGGTCTGCAATATACGCAAAAACTGAGCAAAACCGACAAGGTGACATTAGGACTTGTATATGGTCTGGGACATGATTTGAAATCAACAGAAACGAAAGGAATCCAAGTAACTGACGGTGAGAGCTATTCGGAGTTAACCGAAGAAACTATCAAAGATTCATATGGAATTCCAAGTACTTTAGGAGCAGGATTGACATGGCAACACAAACAGAACCTGATTGTAGGAGCAGATTATACATTGCAACAGTTCGAGAATGTAAAATATGATAATTCGACGGATTTCTACAAAAACAGATCTCGGATTGGAGCAGGTATTGAATACATGCCTAGCTTATATGGACGAAATTATCTGTCGCGTATTAAGTATCGGGCAGGAGCTTATTATACCTCCTCTTATATGAAACTGCCACAATATGACGGACCGAAAGAATGGGGAGTAAGTGCCGGATTAGGATTACCGTTGCATCTGTTTCAGCGCAATACGGTACTCAGCATTACCGGACAATACATACGGGTGGTACCCTCTGTAAAAGGAATGTTATCTGAAAACCGTTTTGTATTGAAACTGGGTCTGACTTTCAATGAACATTGGTTCATGAAGTGGAAAGTTAATTAACATTTAACGATGAAATGAAGAACAACTAAATTTATATACGATGAAGATGAAGATGTTTACAATGCTGTGTGCGCTTTCATTAGGAGCAACAGCGACTTTTGCTCAGAAAGGAGTAGAAGACGGTTCTAGATTTGGACACGGAGAAGACAGTGTTCGTTGTTTGAAGAATATCAGTATTTATACTGAATATGTCAAGACAGACAACTTTAAAGATGCATACCAACCATGGAAAGCTGTATTTACTGAAGCTCCTATTGCTCAGGTAGGTACATATACCAATGGTACAAAGATTTTGCGTGCCTTGATTGCCTCTTCAAAAGATGCAGCTCAGCAGAAAGTTTATATGGACGAACTGATGGCAGTTTATGATCAGCGTATCAAATATCTGGATCAGTTGAATACTTTAGTCAAGAAACCCACAACTAAAGGTTCTATCTTAGGTTTGCAGGTACATGATTACTTGAACTATTGCGGCAAAATTGACGTAAACAAAGCATACGCCATGAGTAAAGAAGCTGTTGACAGCGAAAAGGAAAATTCAGAATACTATGTATTGCAGGAATTCATGGATATCTCTTCTCGCAAACTGAAAGCAGATGAAACTCACAAGGAACAATTCATCCAAGATTACTTGTCTGCAGCTAACTATACAGATGCAGCTTATAAAGCAGCTACCTCAGAAAAAGACAAACAACTGTTGAAACTGGCTAAAGATAATGTAGATGCATACTTCATCAATAGTGGTGCAGCAAGCTGCGAAAACCTGCAAGCTATCTATGGTCCGAAAGTTGAACAGAACAAAACTAATCTGGACTACTTGAAACAGGTAATCAATGTCATGCAGTTATTGAAATGTACAGAAGAAGAAGCTTATTTCGTAGCTTCAGAAGCTGCTCATGCCATCGAACCGACTGCCGCTACAGCTGTAGGTTGTGGTTACATGTATTTCAAAAAAGGCGATACAGATAAGAGTATCAGCTACTTTGACCAGGCTATCGAATTGGAACAGGATCCTGAAAAGAAGGCAGACAACTGCTACAGCGCAGCTGTAATCCTCTTTAGCAAGAAACAGTTGAGCCGTGCTAAACAATACGCCAACAAAGCGTTGTCTTGCAACCCGAACTATGGTGAAGCTTACATCCTGATTGCCCAGATGTATGCATCAAGCCCGAACTGGAACAACGAACCTGCACTGAACAAATGTACATACTTTGCTGTTATCGACAAACTGCAACGTGCGAAAAGTGTAGACCCAAGCGTAACTGAAAAAGCAAATGAGTTGATCAGAACTTATGCTGCCCACACTCCGAAAGACGAAGACTTGTTCTTCTTAGGCTTGAAGAAAGGTACTTCTGTAACTATCGGTGGATGGATTGGCGAAACTACAACCATCAGATAATTATGTCCGATAAACGAAAACGAATTATATATCAATCAATCATAAGCATAACAGTTGCCATTTGGGCAACTGTTATGTTTCTTTTTTTACCTGCTTGCGGAAGCAAGGAAAAACCGATGGCAGCAGCCGTCGACAAAAAAGATTCATTACCCGATATGAAAACGACAGGAGTAACAACGTTAATTTCAGACTCGGGAACTATCCGATACAAGATTATCACAGAAGAGTGGCTGATTTATAGCCAAAGGAATCCACCGTTCTGGGCCTTTGAAAAAGGAATTTATCTGGAAAAATTCGACAGTATCTTCCACGTAGATGCTAGCATTAAAGCTGATACAGCATATTATTACGAACCCAAAAAGTTATGGGAATTACGAGGAAACGTACATATCCAGAACCAACAAGGCGACAAATTTGATACAGAACTCTTGTTTTGGGACCAGAACAAAGAAAAAATATATTCAGACAAATATATACGTATCGAACAGATTGATAAGATTCTGACCGGTTATGGCTTTGAATCGAACCAACAACTGACAGCTTATCAGATATTCAATAATACCGGAATCTTCACCGTGGAAGATCAAACCGCGGCAGATTCTACCAAAACACAAAATTAGCATAGAAAATTCAGTACCAACATGGGACTCATCATACCTTTATTTATCTCAATGGCATTTTCTGCTTTCTTTTCTGGTATGGAAATTGCCTTTGTCTCGTCCAGTAAGTTACGGTTCGAAATGGAAAAAGGGAACGATATGACTACCCGAATTTTATCCGTTTTTTATCATAACCCTAATAATTTCATCTCTACCATGTTGGTAGGGAACAATATCGCATTGGTTATTTATGGTATCTTCATGGCACAGATTATCCAAGACCATCTCCTGGCAGGAATCATCTCTAATGAAGCAAGCCTAGTCATTATCCAGACAATAATCTCTACTTTCATTATCTTGGTTACAGGAGAATTTCTCCCGAAAATGTTATTCAAAATCAATCCTAATGTAACTCTTCGACTTTTCGTTATACCTACTTATATCTGCTACGTAGTACTGTATCCCATCAGTCGGTTTGCGTCTACACTTTCAACAGGTATTCTCTATCTGACAGGAACACGTATCAATAAAGAAGATACCGACAAGGCATTTACCAAAGTAGATTTAGACTATTTCATCCAAAGCAGCATCGAAGAATCCGGTAATCAGAAAGAAATCGATACGGAAGTGAAAATATTCCAAAATGCTTTGGATTTTTCTACCATTAAAATCAGGGACTGCATGATTCCGCGAACAGAAATTATCGCAGTTGACCAGGAAGCCAGTCTGGAAGAATTAAAAGAAACATTTATAGAAAACGGAGTCAGTAAAGTTATTGTATACAAAGATGACATAGACAACATCATCGGGTATATTCATTCTTCTGAAATGTTCAAAGGTATAAGCGATTGGAGAAAAAATATCCGTACAATTCCCATTGTGCCAGAAACAATGAGCGCACATAAACTGATGACACTTTTCATGCAACAGAAACGCTCTTTGGCCATCGTAGTAGATGAATTCGGAGGCACCGCCGGAATTGTAGCATTAGAAGACCTTGTAGAAGAAATCCTTGGTGACATTGAAGACGAACATGATACTAACTCGACCATTGCCAAAGCCATTGGAGAAAATGAGTATATCCTATCAGGCCGACTGGAGATTGAAAAAGCCAATGAAGAATTTGGTCTGAATTTACCAGAAAAAGACGACTATCAAACCATCGGAGGACTGATACTTCATGAATACCAAAGCTTCCCGAAAACACATGAAACTATCACAGTTGGCAACTTCCAGTTCAAAATAATTAAGGTTACTGCCACTAAAATTGAACTTGTGAAGCTGAAAGTACAGAAATAATCGTTTTTTTTTAACCTAAAAATAGCGACGAAAAGGCATTTTTTGTATCTTCGTGCGCTAATTATGAAGAGATAAAAAAACAATAAACAAAAAATAATCACATCTAAATGGCAACTTTACAAACAATTCGAAGCAAAGGACCTTTATTGGTCATTGTAATCGGTCTTGCCCTTTTTGCCTTTATTGCAGGTGATGCCTGGAAAATTCTCCAGCCTCATCAGGGGAAACAAGACGTTGGAGAGGTGAATGGAAAAGAACTTTCCGCACAGGATTTTCAGAAAATGGTAGACGAATACAGCGAAGTCATTAAAATGACCAACGGACTGAATTCGTTGACAGATGAACAACTTACCAACATCAAAGACCAAGTATGGCAGTCTTATGTCAATAACCAGTTAATTGCTGCAGAAGCTGAGAAATTGGGTCTGACAGTAACAGATGCAGAAATCAAAGCTATCATCGACCAAGGTACACACCCATTATTGATGCAGACTCCTTTCCGTAACCCTCAAACAGGTGCTTTCGATAAGGATATGCTGAAAAAGTTCCTGGTAGATTATGCCAATCTGAACAGTTCTCAAATGCCTGCACAGTATGTAGAATATTACCAGAAAATGGGTAATCTGTGGAATTTTATTGAAAAAACACTGAGAGAATCTACGTTAGCAGAAAAATATCAAAATCTGATATCTAAATCATTGATTTCAAATCCTGTATCTGCAGAAGATGCATTCAAAGGACGTACAGAACAAAGCGATCTATTAGTAGCAGGTGTACCTTATACAACTATCAATGATTCTACAATTCAGGTCAGCGATGCAGAAATCAAGGATTTGTATAATCAGAAAAAAGAACAGTTCAAACAACTGGTAGAAACTCGCGACATCCGTTACATCGATATCAAAGTTGTACCATCAGACGCTGATAGAAAAGCAATTCAGGAAGAAGTAACAGAGTACAGCAACCAGTTGGCCAATACAACTGCTGATTACGCTGCTTTCGTACGTACTACTGGTTCTGCTGTATCTTATTCTGATATTCCGGTCAGCAAAAATGTATTACCTAGTGATGTAGCTGCCCGTCTGGACTCTACGGCCATCAATGAAATTTACGGTCCATACTATAATCAGGCAGACGATTCTTACAATGCTTTTAAAATTATTGCTAAAGTAACAGCTCCTGATTCAATCCAATTCCGCCAGATTCAAGTATATGCAGAAGATGCTACAAAAACCAAGACTCTGGCAGACAGTATTTATACAGCACTGAAAGGTGGAACAGATTTTGCTGAACTTGCTAAAAAATATGGTCAGACAGGAGAAACAACTTGGGTAAGTGCCAGAAGTTGGGAAGGAGCAGAACTGGATGCAGAAAACAGTAAGTTCATCAATGCTTTGATTGATCAACCGGTTAAAGACATCACTAACCTGCAAATTGGACAAGCCAATCTGATTCTTCAGGTAATGGACAAAAAAGCTAACCAGAATAAATATAAGGTAGCTATCGTAAAACGTCCTGTAGAGTTCAGTAAGGAAACTTACAATGATGCCTACAACAAATTCAGTCAGTTTGTTGCACAAAATACCACCATTGCTGATATGGAAAAGAATGCTGAAGAAAATGGATACACATTGATTCCGCGTACCGATTTTTCTAGCGCAGAACATTATGTAGGTGGTGTAAAATCTACCCGTGAAGCTTTAAAATGGGTATTTGCTGCTAAACCAGGAGAAGTTTCTCCTTTGTATGAATGTGGTGAAAACGATCATCTGATGGTTGTAGCTCTTGACAAAATCCACCAAGCAGGATACCGCGACATCAATTCTGTAGCAGATATGCTCCGGACAGAAATCCGCCGCGACAAAAAAGCTGAACAACTGATGACACAGATGAAAGGGTTCAACTCTTTGGAACAAGTGAAAGCTATGAACGGCGCTGTAAGCGACACTGTAAAACATGTAACATTCTCTGCACCTGCTTATATTTCAGTAGCTAGAGCTAGCGAACCAGTCATCGGCGCTTACGCTGCTAAAACTGCAGCCAATCAGGTAAGTACTCCGATTAAGGGAAATGCAGGGGTTTACATGATTCAGGTTCTTCAAAAAGACAAGACCTCTGAAACATACGATGCTAAAAAAGAAGAAACAACATTATCGAATATGGCCGCACGTATGAGCAGCCAGTTCATCAATGATTTGTATCAGAGAGCAAATGTAGTAGACGAACGCTATCTGTTCTTCTAATTATTTATAAGCAACATATATTTATCTGAACAGATAATATATAAATGTTTAGCCAGGCCGTCTTGAAAGCTTATGCCATCAAGACGGCCTGACTTCATTAATAGCTGCCCAAGTTGATATTCCATATCTGATATATACCACAAAAACATACAATATGAAAAAGAAATTTAACCTTAAACTATTTGTCATAATCTGCTGTTTAAGTCTATTCAACAGTTGTACAGAAGAAAAAGCAGAGAACGGAAGAATAACAACCGATGAACAATACCATGCCAATATTTTCGCCGGAACATCATTAGAAACTTTTTATTATTGGAACAAGGATATATCAAACGATCTGCTAAGACTGAATCCGGAAACAAACACAGACCCCATCACAACCGTCAATGAAATCCGTTACCATGAAGGAGATACAGAAATAGACAGATGGACCATGCTGACTGATGACTTTGAAAGTTTCAACAGCAGCCTGGAAGGTGTCTATACTACATATGGTTATCAACCTATAACTTATCTGCTGGATGAAAGTACAGGGCAATGTGTTTCGGCCGTGGCTTATGTATATCAAAACAGTCCTGCAGAAAAAGCAGGCTTAAAGAGAGGTGACATCATCTATGAAATTGACGGAAAGCCATTGACTGTAAACAATTATACAGACTTATTCTATTCTTCTCAAATCACACTTTCACTAGCTGCTTACGATGCAACAATCAACACAATTGTGCCAACAGAACAGACGGTTACAATGCAAGCTGTTGAAATGTATGAAAATCCTATTTTATGTTACAAAACCATTGATTTAGATAACGGGAATAAAATTGGCTATCTGGCCTATAGCAGTTTCGATTTAAATTCAATACCCGAACTGATTGAGATCTGCAAAGATTTTAAGGCAAAAGGAGTCAAGAAGCTTGTATTAGATTTACGTTATAATGGTGGCGGTTATGTTATCACAGAAAATGTACTGGCCTCTATGTTTGCCCCACAAGACGTAGTTGACTCCAAAGCAATATTTGAAAAAGAAGACTACAATGAGCTACTGACCGCATCCGGATGGAGCAGTGTCACCCGTTTTACCACTACCTTCAATTATGAATCGGTAGGGCTAAACGTCAGCACTGAGGGAGCAAATATCGGTTTAGAACACATTTATGCCCTCATAGGCCCTAATACAGCCTCAGCTTCCGAAGCTTTGATAGGAGGCCTGATGCCATATATGCCTATCACACTGATAGGTGAACAATCGCATGGCAAATATTGTACAGGTATACCTCTATCCAGCAAAGAACTTTATGATATGATGGAAGAAGCTACTCCAACTGCAATCAAGAACTGGGGAATCTATGTCATGATAGGTATTTATATGAACAGTAAGAATGAAACTCCTTGTATGCCCAACGGACTGACACCGGATATTGAAGCCATTGATGACCCAATGCAACCTGTACAGCTAGGTGATGAAAATGAAATATTACTCCGTGCCGCATTGGAAAAAGAAGGAAAACAATATCCTGAAACGAGTTCACTCTCACGCAGTATGTTACCTTGGAAAAAGTTGAAAGGGCAACCACATAAGACGAACTTCGGCAAACGTATTCTTCTACCTATTGCCAATAAACCTCTACCAATGAAATAATAAACCATAACCCCCAAAAAGGCCTGTACGTATATAGAAAAAGAAACGTGCAGGCTTTTTCCATCTTCATCCCTAATCTTCTATTACGACATAAACCTGATAACGTGTTTCCGATAACACAGGAGTCAGAGAAAGATATCCGTGAAGGATGCGGTTATCGCCAGAAACCGACAAGGGAAATTCAGCCAGAAGCCTACGATGTTTCTCTAGAGCTTCCCCATCAGTCTGAAAATGTTCGACCACATATTTTCCAAAAGAAGAAGGTGCTACATAACGGTCAAAAAACAATCGTGATACTACTCCCATATTCATCCGAAGATTGATTTCTACGCAAGGATGTACTACATATTCTCCAGATTCATCACAAACCATCATATCTACCCCCAAATAACCGGTATAGTCTCCTCCAAATAAAGAAAGTAAACAAGATAGTAAGCGCATCCTCACCTCATGCAAAGTCTTTAAAGGAACATATTCAGACAATCGCCGTTCTATCTCTACATCCGGCAATAGAAGATTAAGTTTATAATTTCCATGAGTATCAGTTTCAAACAAGGAATATCCCGCAAAAGAAACGCCACTATTACCATCAGCATAGAATTCCATGGCAAAATCACATACCTTATTATACAACGGTTCCCCCATAATTCCTCCTTGTGTACGAATTATACGAGCCACCCACCCTTCTACATTCTGAGTCCAACTAGTTGGAGAAACACGCAAAAGCCCTCTTCCACTCCCAGACCAAGGTGATTTCAATATCGTTTCTCCGGTTTCTCCCATAAAATTCCTGACATCAGATATAGTCAGGCATTCTACGGCCTTTCCGCAAATTCTTTCTATATCTCCGAATTGCTTCAGAACCTCTACACAGCGTTGCCTCCCGGAAAGAAAACGTATCCGCATCAAATCCATCTCATCCGGATAACTCTCTGCAGACACTCCTTTCCCTCGTAATTGATTCACCAAAGCCGGGTCCCATCCCCACGGAGATATACGCATTTCTTCCCAAGCTGTTGCGGTCAGACCATAAGGATGTATCCCCAATGAAGCACATTCTGCAAGGAAAGAAGTTGAAAGTCCCGTATCGAATACTTTCACCCAACTATCTTCTTCAGCATACCACAAAGGCAAATAAGACAAATCCTGTCCCATTCGGATTATTTCACGAGGAGGACGATAGTAAGGTGTAAAATTAGCCAAAGCCATATCATGTTCCGGATTAAATAAATAAAGCCAACGATTCATAAAGACTGTACTTTCAGATTACATACAAAGTTATGGGAAAAATTTAAAATTTGACAACTCCAGTTTGCAATATCATGAAGTATTCTTATCTTTGCAGGGTAGAAACTGAAATTCATGGAAGCCTTTTATAGAACACACAGCTACTTGGTAGAACATACCAGCGCCCCTGTACGCCGCGACTTGATGGACGAAATAGACTGGAATGCCAGACTAATCGGCATAAAAGGGACGCGTGGAGTAGGAAAGACAACATTCCTGCTGCAATATGCCAAAGAGAAATTCGGCCTGGACCGTTCCTGCCTGTTCATTAACATGAATAATTTCTATTTTTCAGAAGTCAGCCTTGTAGAATTTGCCGGAGAATTTGTAAAGCGAGGAGGTAAGGTACTTCTGATTGACCAAGTATTCAAGCTACAGGATTGGAGCAAAGCACTTCGTACCTGTTATGAAAAATACCCTAATCTGAAAATCATATTTTCCGGGTCTTCTGTCATGCGACTGAAAGAAGAAAATCCAGAACTGAACGGTATCGTACAATCCTACAATTTACGAGGGTTCTCTTTCCGTGAATTTCTGAACCTGCAGACCGGTAATCATTTCGCAGCATATACACTGGAAGATATTCTTCAGAACCACGAGCACATTGCAAAAACCATTCTTCCACACATCAACCCGCTCAACTACCTGCAAGACTATATCCATCATGGTTTCTATCCTTTTTTTCTTGAAAAACGGAACTTTTCAGAGAACCTGCTGAAAACCATGAATATGATGATAGAGGTAGATATCCTTTTAATCAAACAAATTGAACTGAAATATCTTTCAAAGATAAAAAAATTACTATATTTGTTGGCAGTTGACGGTCCGGGAGCCCCTAACGTAAGCCAACTGGCTACCGAGATACAGACATCACGCGCTACCGTAATGAATTACATCAAATACTTGGCAGACGCACGACTTATCAATATGGTATACCCCAAGGGAGAAATGTTCCCGAAAAAGCCTGCTAAGATAATGATGCACAATACCAACCTGATGTACAGTATCTACCCGGTCAAAGTTGAAGAACAGGACGTATTGGAAACCTTTTTCGTCAATACTTTATGGAAAGATCATAAAGTGAACAAAGGCGACAAAGGTACTTCATTCCTGGTAGATGAAAAACTACACTTCCGGATTTGCAGTGAACACAGTAAAGTGAAAAGCAATCCGAATGTATACTATGCCATGCACAAAATGGAAATGGGACACGGAAACCAAATACCGTTATGGCTGTTCGGCTTCCTATATTGACGCGAAAAATTTACAGATTCTATTTATATTACCTAACATAATTGAGTAATTGTATGACTAAACAAAAAAAATTCATCACTTGTGATGGTAACCAAGCTGCGGCACATATCTCTTATATGTTCTCAGAAGTTGCAGCTATCTACCCCATCACCCCGTCATCTACTATGGCTGAATATGTAGACGAATGGGCTGCCGCAGGTCGTAAGAACATCTTCGGCGAAACAGTTCTGGTTCAGGAAATGCAGTCAGAAGGTGGTGCTGCCGGTGCAGTACACGGTTCACTTCAGGCTGGTGCTTTGACAACTACTTACACTGCTTCTCAGGGTCTTCTGCTGATGATTCCTAACATGTATAAGATTGCCGGTGAATTCTTGCCTTGCGTATTCCACGTATCAGCACGTACATTGGCTTCTCATGCATTGTGTATCTTTGGTGACCATCAGGATGTCATGTCTACCCGTCAGACTGGTTTCGCTATGTTGTGTGAAGGTTCTGTACAGGAAGTTATGGATTTGGCCGGTGTGGCTCACTTGTCAACAATCAAGTCTCGTGTTCCTTTTGTAAACTTCTTCGATGGTTTCCGTACTTCTCACGAAATCCAGAAGATCGAAATGCTGGAAAATGAAGACTTGGCTCCGCTGGTAGACCAGAAAGCTTTGGCTGAATTCCGCGAACGTGCTTTAAGCCCGAACAAACCGGTAGCACGCGGTATGGCTGAAAATCCTGACCATTTCTTCCAGCACAGAGAATCTTGCAATCCGTTCTATGATGCAGTTCCTGCTATCGTAGAAGAATATATGAATGAAATCAACAAGATTACCGGACGTCAATACGGTCTGTTCAACTACTACGGTGCTGAAGATGCTGAACGCGTTATCATCGCTATGGGTTCTGTAACTGAAGCTGCTCGTGAAGCCATCGACCACCTGGTAGCAAACGGCGAAAAAGTTGGTTTGGTTTCTGTACACTTGTATCGTCCGTTCTCTGCTAAACACTTCCTGGCTGCTGTACCTAAGACTGCTAAGCGTATCGCAGTTCTTGACCGTACAAAAGAACCGGGTGCAAACGGCGAACCTTTGTATCTTGACGTAAAAGACTGCTTCTACGGACAGGAAAATGCTCCTCTTATCGTAGGCGGACGTTACGGTCTGGGTTCTAAGGATACTACTCCTGCTCAGATTCTTTCTGTATACGAAAACCTGGCATTGCCTACTCCTAAGAACCACTTCACTATCGGTATCGTAGATGACGTTACCTTCACTTCTCTTCCTCAGAAAGAAGAAATCGCTTTGGGTGGCGAAGGTATGTTCG
>ERZ780034.233-NODE-233-length-22165-cov-5.64907_pt1 | contig 22165 bp, 14 predicted proteins | sample MGYA00511855_ERZ780034 | MGnify/ENA primary metagenome ERZ780034 (study PRJEB29588, sample SAMEA2148024) | human gut metagenome | biome: human gut; feature: human-associated habitat; material: faeces | place: Denmark | collected 2008/2010 ...
TTCCTAATGTAGATTATGATTTTACCCAGAAATGTACATTAGATCTGACCGTAGAAGATAAAGACTTCATTGTGGATCACATACTGAATGCAGAAGCATGTCAAGGTACCTTATTACGTTACATCGTAGACAATCCAGATTTTGTGATAGCCGATAGTTTTGAACAGATTTCCTCCCGACAGTTACCACAGGAGATTGGAGAACTGCAAGACCTAGCTCGGCGTTTTGCAGATTTTATATATATGGTACACATCCGCTATAACTATATCTATTCACAATATCAGGATGAAGAAATGCGAACTAAGTTTCAGGAGAAACTCGAAGAATACCGGAGTAGCGGTACGGACATAGACAAGGTTCTGAATGCCGTAAGCATACGAGAGAACAGCGGGAAATGGTTCTGCAAAGAAGTTGCGGAACGCATTGCGACCAATGACATTGAAGAAGATGGCGGTTTGGACCAGTTAATTATTAACCGGGAACGAAGAGTGAAAGGGAATCGAAGAAAAATTGGAAATCCAGCATATATTTACGACAAGAAGAATCGTATACACTACTATAAACTAACCTACCGATGGGAAACGGTAAAAACCTTTGCCAAGGAATTAAGAAAGGAGGCAATCAATGGCTGACGCATTATGGAATGATATCGTCTATACGGATGTGTTGCAAAGCGATGGCTTTGTAATTGATTATGCGGTTTGTACTACCTATAGTCTGGACATGCCTTCCTTGCTATCAGTACCCTTTATGTTGGGCACAATGACCGACCTGACAGAAACAGCCATGCGCTCTCCTCACCTAATATTGGAGACTATCAATAAATCAGCAGGTAAGTTTGCCGTTTTCTGCAATGCCGGATGTATGGTAGTACCGCAAGCCAACTCCAAAGTGTATTCACTATTGGAACAGAGCGTTGTACAAGTAACACTGCAAGCAAAGGGGAGCGGTTTCGTCAATTTTCATCCCAAGATATGGATTATAAAAGAAACGAACCCGGACACCGGTGCTCAGCGAATCAAACTGATTGTCCTTTCCAGGAACCTTACCGGTTCCAATGACTTGGACGTAGTGTGTGAACTTATTGGTAAAATCGACACCAAACCGGCCACAAGAAAAGCGCAAATCAAACATGCACCGCTTGTGGACTTCCTCACATGGTTAATCACAAAAGCCGACAACCGTACTATCCGTAAAAATATGCGTTCTATCTGTAAGAGCATCGACTACATTGAACGATTTGACCTTACAGATTCTCCTTTTGATGATTACGAGTTTTTCCCTATGGGGATACCTGGATATGATGGATATACAAAGTGTTTTGAACAAAGTATGCTGAATCATGCGGCAGAAATGCTGGTCATCTCCCCCTTCGTGGACAAGAATATTTTGAATCAAATGGTCAGTTGCAATCCTAGTGCTAAAAAGACACTCATCACACGACATGTTTCAGTTACACAAGAGGTTATAAACTTGTTTAATGACGGTGTTTACACTCCCAAGGAAGTACTGACCGATAAGGTGGAAAAAGATGTGTCTGTCGACTTGCACGAGAAAGTGTATTTCATACGCCGAAACGAGGGTAATCTCAGCTATAACCATCTGTATCTTGGTTCTACCAATGCCACCATGAATGGATTCAGACGGAATGTGGAGTTTTTACTGCACCTGAAGTTTGCTCCCTATAAATCTTCGTATGAAAAATACCGGAGTGAACTGATAAACGACAGCAAGGAATGTATGTTCGAGCAGGTTCTTTCGGTACCAGAGGAAGACTCTGAAAAAGAGGATATCACCAACGAATTGATGTTGCGTCGTGCAATTTCGGCCATTCAGCTGGCACGAGTTACGTCTAATGACGGAAGCTATACCGTCACCATACAATGCCAGACTAACAGAATACCTTCGGAGCCTGTTTTTCTTTATCCTTTAGGATGTGATGGCAAGGAACAAATATTAGTTGACGGGCTGACATTTAAAGATATGCCACTGGATTCATTAACAGAGTTTTACACGATACGGATTGGAGACTTGCGTCGTCTGATAAAAATACAGACGGAGGGAATGCCAACCGATGAACGAGACAAAGCGATATTCCGTTCCTTTATCAATACGAAAGGAAAGTTCATCAACTATCTGGCATTCATGCTAACTGATGAGGTGGAACAGTATATATTGGAAAGCCAACAACTGGAAAAGGAGCTGGCCAATGACAAGGCATCCTCTTTGGAACAGCAAATTAGCACCTCACTTTATGAAGACATGGTGAAAATGGCCTATAAAGACCCTGACCGCATCGCTTCTATCCGGCGAATCGTAGAGAAAGCAGACGAGACAGTCATCCCAGACCATTTCATGGAGATGTACAACACATTTGAAAACGTTATTAAACAAATAAAACGCTTATGAGTCAGGAAGTAAAGGATTTTCAGCGTGCTACAGCAGATCGTATTCTGCATATCTATAAAAATTTAGGTCATCGACGGGTATTGCTAGCCGACGAAGTGGGATTAGGCAAGACGTTCGTGGCCAAACAAGTCATCAACCTGGTTCGTGAATGGCACAGGCAGGAGAAAGATGACTTCTTTAAGGTGGTTTATATCTGTTCGAATGCCAACATAGCCGACCAAAACATAGAGAAATTAGGGGTTGAAAATCGGATGAGCATCAGCGAGAGCCGTCTGTCAATGCAGCATCTCTATATCAAATTAGCTGAGAAAAGGATTGCAGAACAGCATGAGCAAGGAGAAATGCCTGAATCAATCATTCCGCTGACACCTTCCACTTCCTTCCGTTTTTACAGTGCACAAGGAACGGCCAATGAACGTGCCTTGATGTATAATATTTTATGCGGACAGGCTCAATTCAAAGATTATAAGGAAGTTATCAGTGATTTTCTTAGCTGTAATGTTAAAAACTGGCAGGAGCTTACGAACACTTATAACGAAAAAATCAAAGGATGCGGAGATGATTATCTTTTTGAGATGCATAGTAAGTTACAGACGAGATTGTCGGATACTATTATAAATCAATTGATTGAGTACGCACAATATGGTTGCGATAATCGTCAGAGGGCAGACATGATCAATAAGCTACGTCGTATTTTCGCAGAAATCAGTATTGACATGCTCGACCCTGACCTGGTTATCATGGATGAGTTTCAACGCTTCAATTCGTTGCTTAAACAAGGCGATGACGAGCAATCCATGCTGGCCAACAAATTCTTTGACAACAAGCGTTCCAATACGAAGATTCTGTTGCTTTCCGCTACGCCCTACAAACCTTATTCCACCCTTGAAGAGTTAAATACAAATGGGAATGATGAGCACTATCAGGACTTTATGAAAGTAATGGATTTCCTATATGCCACAAATGATAAAATGGACCGGTTCAAATTGATATGGCACACATATTCTGCTGCACTCAAACGTACAAATGTGGTTGATTTAACACCGCTTGTGGTAACCAAGAATGAAGCAGAAGAAGCACTGTATGGGGTGATGTGCCGCACGGAACGGTTTAACAGTGGCATTATAGACGATTCCCGTGTATGTGACGTACAGGTCGTGCCGGAAGATATCCTCTCTTTTGCAGAGGGGCAGTATCTGATGGATTGTCTAAATCAAGAAAATACGAAAGTGCGCTTAGGTAATCTCCCCATGGAATACGTCAAATCTTCACCCTATTTGTTGTCCTTTATGGATAAATACGAACTGAAGAAACGAATTGCTTCGGCATTACAACACTCAGACGTAAAAAGATATGGAAAAATGGACGCATTGCTTCTATCGAAGTATACCATCAATAATTATCGTCCCATTCCTGCTGCTAATGGAAAATTAAAGTATCTCCACGACCTCGTATTTGGTACACGTCACGAGAAGAAAACACAGTTGTTGCTTTGGGTTCCTGCCTCTAATCCATACTATAAAGCCGGAGGTGTATTTGAGAGTAACGAAGCTCGCAACTTCTCCAAGATTATTCTATTCTCTTCATGGGAAATGGTACCGAGAATGATTTCCATCATGATGTCATATTATTCGGAGTTATATACTTTGGGAGAGTTAAAGAAGGTAGAAGCAGAGATACGCTATACTTCTCAAAAGAAGAACCGTTATGGCGAAAATCGTTTAAGAGCCGACGGATTATTAGAGTATCCTTGCCAAACCCTATCCGGTCTTTTCTCTCCTACCACATTTTATGGAGAGAAACTTTCCTCAATCCGGAAAATCATAAAACAGAGAATTCAAGAAGAATTTGCACAGAATACTATCATAAGTAGTATTCCACAACAAGGGCGAAACAACGCCAAACTTATTCTTACTCTCATGAAAATACTGGATGGAAAGCCAGTGGAAGATTTGAACGACTTGTATGTGCCTTCAAATGCATTGGATGTGATGACAGATATTGCCATCGCTTCACCGGCTGTATGTGCTTATCGGCAATCCGGCAATGAAGAAGATGCCCAAATGGTGGCTAAAGCAATCGTCTCAGTATTCAACAAGCCTGAAAGTGCAGCTGTGATAGACCTGATGTATAACAAAAAGAGCGATGATGATTATTACGAATCAGTTCTTGATTACTGTGTGGTAGGTAACCTGCAGGCCGTACTTGATGAATATGCCCACATGACACAAACAAAGATGTTGGGACATACTATTACGGAGGCTATTATTGGCACAAGCAATCTTAGCATAGATACAACCGATTCATTGGGAATGGAAGAAAAGAAACAACTTATGCGTTGTCATTTTGCTATTCCATTCATTGATAAAACGGTCACTGACAAATCTGTCGCTCGTACCACTAATATTCGTAAGGCTTTCAATTCTCCTTTCCGTCCGTTCCTGCTTTCAACAACATCAATAGGTCAGGAAGGCCTTGATTTTCATTGGTATGCCAGAAAGATTGTTCACTGGAATCTACCCTCAAATCCTGTAGATCTAGAACAACGGGAAGGTCGTATCAACCGATTTAAGTGTCTGGCTATTCGCAGAAATGTGGTAAAATTGTATGGCAGTGAAACTTATCATACTTGGGATGAACTGTTTTCTCTGGCTTATTCGAATTTGAAAGGTACACATTCGGATATTGTTCCTTATTGGTGCCTTCCTGTGGCAGAACTGACGGAAGAACAACGGGCAAAATTGGAATACATTGAGCGTATTGTTCCGCTTTATCCACTCAGTCGTGACCGATATAAATACGAACGTCTTATCAAGGTGCTTGCCTTGTATCGTATGACACTGGGGCAGCCACGCCAGGAAGAATTGTTGAACCTTTTGAAAAATATGCATCTTTCGGATGAACAGCTCAAAAAACTGACAATTGATTTGTGTCCATATAATAAAAAAAGTGATTGATTATGGTAAATTCTAAGTTTTAGTAATGAAAAAGTAATATTAATTCATCTTGTCAGTCGGATTGTATTACAGGAAAATCCGCTCTGTTGGTACCGATATAGATTTTCAGGTAATGTGCCTCAAGATTTATTGCAAACGGGAACAGAGAAAATTTGCCAAATCGCATAAAATATTGTTGATTTGGCAAATCATAACCCATTTCGAATCTACTATTTCACCTGCTCTATATCCTGCCATTCTGCAATAGAGACAATCACTTGATATTGCTCCTTGGTCAGCACCGAGTTAGAATCGACCGAACATTCGTATTCCCACGGCAGTTCGTAGACAGAGCCTTCTTCCTGATAGCCCATATAGTTGTGATATGAGTCGGGAACAAGCCGTACATAATCCTCTTCGAGCAGGATTCTCAAGAGTTTCTCTGCGTCATATATCAGCAGCGGTGCTCCGGCCTTATACAAAGCCGTAGCCACTTCAATGGCCAATCCGGCATTGGCTGAATAACTGTTGGAAACAACAATTTTCCACCCCTGTTGCCGGTCGTTTGAAGCAAAGATATTCAGACGTGAAAGACCCAGTTCTCCGTAATGCTCAGTTGCAAACCGCATGAAATCATCCGGACTGTCAATGTCATACATTTCCGCCACATCCATGAATTTCTTCCGCTTGTAATAGACCACATCACGCAGTTCTTCAGGAACATCCTGTGGATCTGTGTGGATGCGCCCCCTGAATCCCCGCTTCCGGTTATAAGCCTCATACACCTCGTTGGCAATGCGGAAATAGGTGCAATACTTTCGTATGGTCATGGTTTCCAAAAGAGGGGCAGAAAGCCCATGCACCGAGTCATCCAATGCCTTGATGGCCGTTTCCCGATCTTCCACCTCAATTTTGAAATTCGGCACGATACGGTTAAACTCCCTTTGTGAAATCCGTCCTATACGCTGCTGGTACGGCAGGTTATGCGCCACGTAATCGTTGAACCCGTCGGGATTAGCGACAATAACATCAATCATCCGTTCCAGATAATCAAAGAGGCGGGTTAGGTTCTCCCTGCACCACGTATAATCTGGTTCTACATCTGTACACTTGGAGTCATTCGTAATGATAAAGCGGGTTCGCTTCCGGTCCGTAACACAGATTGACCGGGAATCCCCATATCTACTCGAAGCGATATGGAACCACTTGGTTTCCATTGGGTTGAATGCAAGCCAATCCGCAAGAAACTCTTCCCGACTGTCATATTCCCCTGAAGCGACCAAATCCTCGGCATCCCTCCACTCTCCCGGCGTAGGCCGTGGCACTTCGATATGGAATCCCCGGTACTCATCGTCGCCCATTACGGCCAGCTGCTCGAACCGATGTTGAATCTCAACCAGCCGTTCAAGCATATCGCCACCAACGACAATCTCCCATTGGCGGCTTTCGCCCAACGCCTCCAAATGCGAGGCATTCAAGCCGACCTCCTTTGCCAAGTTGGTAAGGAGCGTTCTATCTATAATCTTTCTTTCGTTCATTTCTATATGTCCATTAAATTTCAATAAATCTGGCCGGATCAAATCCGTTCATCAGGTGTTCATCCTCAAAAACATATCCCATTAAGTAACAGGGAATTCATTATTTTTCAAGTATCTGCTGTTTTCCTGGAACTCCATATGCAGATCACTCATGTATTGTATCTTCATCTTACTGTTCTCCTTTCCTCGATTGTTCAATCTGTTTCCCTATGATTGCCTTTACCTGTGCAAAAGAGACCGGTGTGAAATCGTTGTTGTCCACTCCGACATCATATTGTGTCGGAAGAAGCATACTCAGCCGCGGTGCATCCTTTCCGGTATTGTTCCTTCGGGTATGCACGTGTCCGAAAAGCTGCCAGGTGTCATCGTATGAGCCGTCGTAGCAAAGGAACGGACAGTGATTCAGATATATTTTCTGCTTGTCGACCTCGATATACATCTGCATCGTTATCTGCTCGAAGTATTTCGAGTAATTCTGCCTCAGGTTCTTGATGTCGTGGTTGCCAGAAATAAGGTATATTTTCCCGTTCAGCCTGTTCAGTACGTTTATCCATTCGGCAGAACCGCCCAGACAGAAATCACCCAGGTGGAACACGATATCCTCCGGACCGACCACTCGATTCCAATTGGCAATAATCGTTTCATTCATGTGCGATACATCCTTGAAAGGCCTGTTACAGAACCTAATGATATTGGTGTGGTTGAAGTGGGTGTCGGATGTAAAGAAAACCCTGCTTCCGTCAAATTTATAATTCATGATCTTTTCATTCATGCGCATCACTGCGCGGTTAATAATACGTTACAATTCTGCCCGTGGACGGAATTGACGGAGAAGAGCACATCGTGCGAACGTCACCAACAGGCACAAAACAAAAACCGTCGAAAAGTTTGGTGAGGACTCTCCGACGGTTTTCATTTATCGTTTCAGCGGGATACCAGCATCATCGTATCCCCGATGTTCTATCAGACGTTCGTCGGAAAATGTCTCCAAATGTATAGAATGCTCCAATGCCCGAAGTATGGATACACGACAATCTCTCAAGGCTTTTTATACCTCGATTCGATATAGTGTTCCAGTTGTTCATTCTTCTTTGCAGCATTGTAAACTTATGTTTTTATATTCAATTGACAGCGCAAAATTACGGATTTTCTTGAGGAACAGCAAATTTCTTTAGAGAAAAGCCGATATGAAGCAAACTGCGAAGCCCATAGTGCAAAAGAGCAAGTGCAAACGAATAATCAGTTTGTACTTTGGCCCTTTACCGCAAAGACTCATAGTGCAACCTTTGAGTACTAACGTCGATGACAATTTAGTACTTTACATTTTTTCAAGTGAATAATACCTATTATCTCTCACTTTTTCCAACGAATCAGATTCCCGTTATACACTTTTCCATGAAATTAATAACGCTAGTAAAAGATGATTGAGGAAATCCAGTCGAATATGGTGTTCTTCTGATTGGCACGGCACGACGAATTATAGGTTACAGCAACTTTACTCCATCTCCGTATCACATATTACGTTCATTAAAGTAAAGTCGAAAATAAGGGAAGAAATGAAATGGCTGCGCCACTGCTACTTCAATCATTTCATCTTTTAGGTGCAAATTATTGTATATCATTAAATTAATATCTATACAATATAATATTTATAATACATCACTTAAACAAATACTGAATGTAGAATTACAAACTTTAACCTAAATTTTTCAGTTATGACGTATATTCTTTCAATTGCACTCGAGGAAATGACGGGGGAGTCCAAAAGCGTGACCGTCGCAAAGGATCGTAGCTGTAAATACATCCGTAACAAAGGTCCGGTGGTTCTGTTAGGATCAGCTACTAATCCTCCATGAAGTACATTTTCAAACAGCTCTCCTAGAGTTGGAAATCTCTCACAAATGCGCAGATCCTCGCATGGAATGCGTTTGCTCTCTCACAGGTTGGTAAACGAATCCTTGGCACTTGTACCAAGCTAACCAGTTCTAACCTCTACATGCTTCTGAACTACTGGATTGTGTATTGCGGTAGTACAGAAGTTGTCAATCCCCAACTCTCAAAGGTATCGAGGCTCCTGCTGTCACAACTCTAACTATCAGCACCAGCGTAATGACTCTGTCGCTCACAAGCATCACTTATTCTGTAGCCAACATCAAGTTCATCATCCAAGCATCCGTATCTCAGAGTAACAGTGTTACCAGAGCATACTGCAAGATTGCTTCATTCGCTAATCCTTACACTCCTGTAGCACCTGCGATATACCTCAAAGCCGCTTACGACGCCAAGAATGGTGCACCTACTGCCGCCGCTCAGAAGGTCTTCTTCAAGTGGTTCTACGTCAAATGATAGGTTACGCAAAACTCGCAGAGTAGAAAGTTACCTAACCTAAAGTTAACTATGAAACGGCTCCCCGCTCCGCAGCGATGCGATGTCGGAAGTTTTTATTATGTATCGTATGTTATATTTGCGTATATTTGTTATAGAAAATGGAATTAAGCATATGCGATGGCGTTATCTTTATCGTAGGAGTTGATGCCGTGAAACTTTAGTGATAACAATGGAAGAACAACAAAGCAAGCACTCTCTCATCCAAAGTGTGCTGAATTACATAAAAATGCAAAGTACTGGCGCCTTTATGATAACCGGTGCTTGGGGATGTGGAAAGACCTATTTCTTCAATCATGAGATTACCGATGAATTGAAGTCACATAACATTACAACTGTCAAGGTTTCGTTATTCGGAGTAGAGAGTACAGACAAAGTACTATCAAAGATAAAGAGCGAACTTTTATATTTAAAGAGCCAAGAAAGCAAGGATGATGAAAAGAAATCAATTCTCGACATAATAAAGCGTAAATCCATCACTGCTTTCAAGAATCACAAGGATAAAATTTACGGAGGATTATCATTGCTTACTGATAAGGATTTTTCTCAAATAATTGAAAGCCTCATAGATTTCCATTCCATAGATAAGGAAAAAGTAGTGATATGCTTTGATGACCTCGAACGTGCCATACGTTCTGGCAATACGGATACCTTAATGGGGATGATAAATGATCTGACTGAAAACCAGGGCTTCAAGGTTATTGTGATGGCGAATGAGGGTTTTATGAAGCTGACAGATAAACAATCTCTACAGTTCAAGGAAAAAGTAATTGAGAAGTCTGTTCTATATAAGCCTAATACTCGTAAGATATTTGTCAAGATGGCAGGCAATTATAAGAATACTGTTTTTACTGAGTTGCTGTCTTCTGAGGAATATCTACATACCATTGATTCCATTTCAGATGTTTATGCGCATTCAGATTACCTGAAAACGAGCATCCAGAATCTCCGTACTTTGAAATTTGCAATCTCGCACTATTATAGTCTTTATAATGAGTATATGAAAGGCAAGGCCACTCTTAATGATGCAAACAAGAACGAGTTGTATCATATGTGGTTGTTCCTACTTGGAGTTTCTATTGAGTATAAGAATAACAAACTATCCTATGAAGATAGACGAACTTTGGACAGTTTTCAGGATATTGCATCATCAAACTTCGACATTGACCTTGAAGAAAATGACATTGAGGTTTCCAATTTGTTTACAGACGAAAAAATCGAACCTGAAGAGACAAAAAAATATACAGAAGAGGAAAATAGGAAGTATTCCAAGTGGTTCTATCAAACATACATAAAGTCATACGGGAAGAAAATATTCTTCCTACCAACCGTATATGACTTCATAACTTCTGGCTCAGCCCTACAAGGAGGATCGCTTGTTAAGGAGTTGGCTGTCGTCAATCCACCAACTCCAACCACCTCACCACAAGTTTTATTGATGGAGCGATTTATGACAGGAGTATGGAAGTTCAAGGATGCAGACTTTCCAGCAGCTCTTAATGAATTGTACAATTATGTCAAATCCGCTTCATTCGGTGATTATATTACATACCTAAACGCAACCTTTTATATTTGCGCTTTTAAACAAGTACTTTCAGACAATGAGGCTACTATCAAAGACAATATAAAGAGTGCCATTGATTTCTTTACGGAAAAGGTTGAGCTTCATCCGCTCTTAGTCTCCAACGTACAGATAGTAGGTAATCAGTTGTCACAGGAAGTGAAGTGGCTCCACTCATACATTCTTCGGAAACTTGACGAAAAGCAGAATTCAATACTCCAAGAGGATAGCAAGAAGTTCTTTAACGAGTTCTGTGATGATATTGTAGCCTTCTCTGAACATTTCATCCTTCGTCCCAACCAGACGCCAAGCTATTTCAACACACCTGTATTAGTGGGATTTGAGCCAAAAAAGGTCGAGGAAAAGATGGCAGCTATGGAGCCAAATGAGGCATTGTCTTTGGCCCGCATGTTAAAGGATAGGTACATCAGCATTAGTCCTTTGCTGACCGCTCTTGCGGCAGAAATGCCATTTGTGGAAGCAATTCGGAATGGTCTAACTAAAAGAAATGACCCCAAACGCATCTTGTCTAACAAGTTGATTGAACAAGAGCTACAACCTATAGTAGAGAAAGTGCTGAGAGCATATGGGAGAAATGTTGATCAACCAGAGCAAATATTAAAACATGATAAATAACATTATACATAAGTGGTTGACAACAGTGGGAGATTATGCGATTTGATCTAAATTTGCTTCGAGAATAAAATTGGATCACTATGATAGTGATATTTTTTCTAAACAACAAATGAAGTAAGTAAAAACATAGAACTATGAGGTGCTACGTATGTAATAAAGAAATAATGGATAAGCCTGCTAGTGCTAGCTATTGCAAGGCACATGGAGAACATATAATACACAATGGGATACGGGGAAAGTTGATTTCTCGTACCATATTGTGTGAGGAGTGCGGAGGGTCATACAGTAAAGATGATGCAAATTTCTGCAAAATTTTCGCACCATTTATTGTAGCTTTGAACAATCGGATGATTCCCGCAGATCATGGTAAGCCTGATGGATATACGCTTAAAGGAAGTCTATTCAAAACTCCTGACATAAAGGAAGATGATAATGGCATTGATGTTACAGCCAAGAATGGCAAAGTTATACCTATCCAACCATACTATACGATAGAGGGAAACAAAATAGATGTTTATGCTGGTGAGAAGCGTATCAAAGATTACCTAAAAGTGCTAGCCAAAGAATTAAAAGACAATGGTGATGACATTGATCATTATACAATAGAACAGCATACAGATATTCATGATCAAGGTTATCTCGCTTACTATTTTTCAAAGGGGAATGACAATTTCAACGTAGACTTTAAAAAGGGTATGGTAAAGATAGCTACAGAATATGCTATTCATTGTGGAATAGATCGTGAGGTACTTACTGATGTTATATCAATAGATGACAAAGGTAAGGGAACGATAGACTATGACAAAGCAAAACTGACACCTTTTATTCCAACCACATTGTTCGACATTTTGTATGAAGACTATCGATATCTTTTTGAGGATGGTTATCCCTCACATATGCTTAAATTATTTACGTCGAAGTACAATGATGGCAAAACGCGATTGTATTGTTACCTTGATTTATTCAGCACTTTTCAATATTATGTATTATTGAACGATGACTACAAAGGCGAAGAGATAAGCAAAACTTATGCACAGCGTTTGATTCCAAAGAGATTGCGTCCCGATGTGAGCAATTATAGTCCCAAGGATTTGAGTATATTAGTACAAGAATATAAGATAGATAAGAGCGGGTTGGAAGGTAAAAGCTATAATGAGCAAGTAGCATATATACAAACATGTATAGATAAATACCCTCTACAAACCTATGATTTACAGGTAGCACTAGAAAATGCTGTTAAGAGGATTAATATGATTGTTACGACTTATTATGTGAAATTGCTAAAAACATCTTCTCAAGAAGAGTTGTGGAAAGCCTTGTTATCTCCTTTAGGCTTGAATGATATTCCTGCATCAATGAATGCTATTCTAGATATTTATTGTAAAGATGCTCATATCACTGACCTGCCAAAGCATTATCAAGCATTTGCAGAATCAATAAAGCCAGAGTACTATCGGAAGTATGGATTTGAGATTATTGAAAATGAAATAATAAATTATTCTCATCCCGATGAGAGCATAAAGGTTTTACTCAAAAATAAGGCAGCAGCAAAGGAATATACGAATGCTAAATTCACACATTTGAGTTGTCTGTGTTATGAACCGTCAAAGTTGAAGTAAAATTACTTGTTGAGTGAATCAGAGTATTGAAAGAATATCTATTAAATGGATATTCTTTCAATCAACGTATTAATCAATTTGTAAGCAGAATAGAAATCAAATTTGCCAATCTAGACCGTAAATTGGGGAAACTGACTAATGAGGTGAATTTCTTTGTCCGTACCTCACTACCGCCGGTGGAAGGTATATTATTTAACAGCCAGATATTTTATGCTTACAAGTTTGTAACGAATCTTATCAGGTCTATCAAAAAAACTCATTCTCCTGATAGACAACTATGTCGATGAATTCCGTGCTGTTTATGTTGAGCAAACGGAATCCTGATGTGTCGACCACAAGTAAGCCTCTAATAAAATGCAAATTGTAGCTGGGATTTCTCTTGGCTACATTTACAAAATAACGGAATGGTTTGGATGACAGGCGAATAAATCATAGAGATCGAACTGTACTACTCAGAGTATAAAGTCAGCAGGAAGTCTGGACTTGCTAAAATGTGGCATTCCATTCTGGAACTTCTACAGGACACACATGAAATATCAGCAGGAGGATGAACGAAGCGAGATAGGAGTGTCTGCTGGAAATTTCATCCAGATTTCGGCCTCGCTGCTTGATCTGGAAATGCAACCGTCAAGGCGGACGAGCAGGAAGATATCTCAGAAGGTGCCGGGGCAATAGTAGAAAATTACCTGACAATAGAACTTGCGGACAGCATCCGGCACGCCGATGCGCATCCTGGAAAATATGACCCCCTCCCATCTTCGGGAACTAATGCCTGCTAGCGATGCTTAGCCTTGATTGCAGCCATCGCACAGGCTCTACAACCATCCGGCGAATATGCGTTTGGTATTCAACTGCCTTAGGGGCATAGTCACGAACCGGATGTGGATGAACCTTCACGATCGAGACGTGTTTGTATTCGTCAACGCCGCCCGCAACCGGATGAAGATCCTTCACTGCGAAGAAGGCGATCTTGTACTGTATTCCCTTCGTATAGAAATAGGCAGAATACGCATGTCGTTCTCTGGAGAATCTGATGGAATCGCGGGGGCATTGGGATATGAATCCCTTAGCTCCGCCGCAAAATCCGTAATGGAAAGCCATATGTCAAGAGGACAAACTGTTTTCACAGAGGACTCTAAAAAATGAAAATTGAGACAGGAAAAATTGTGCGATAATTTTTCCTGTCAACAGCAATTGTCAAGTTTTTCTTGGTAACTGAATCATTATCCTACTTGCCATCATCTGCATCTATGTTTTTACCGATATCATTAATTAGCTCTTCCCATAGATAGTCAAAAGATTCATTTTTTGACGGTTTAGGTTCTTCGCAATTCATGAATGGAACCAAACAATGAATGTCTCCAATCTTTTCATATCGGAAAAGGGCATTTAGCCTTTGCCGTTTATAGAATCGTGTTGTGCCTAAAACCTCTTTCAGTGAAGTGTTAAAAAAATATAGGCTCATACCACTTTTGTTTAAGAAGTCATTCAAAAGTTCTCTCTTTATCACAAGCGATGTAATTCTGTTGCTACGGCATATATTTATTGCTATCACATTACCTGCATCATCTTTTATGATCCCGCGTTCGGCTGTATGAAGCTTAAGTGTCGACATAATTTTTTCTGTTGGCATATCCATAGAACCCTCAAATTCGTCATCGTTGTTTGATCCGGTAAAGTCTTCTTGCAATTGGGTTGTATGCGCCGCCCATACATCACAAGGAGCTCTCAGATATTCTTTCATGCTCTTGCAATGGCCTCTTTCTTTATAGCTTTCAGCCCATGGGTAATCGTTCCATTGATATTCGTAGTCTTTTCCATCTCTGAAATCATGGTCTATATTGTTAGGTAAGCACCATTTTTCAAAATTTTCTTTATCCTTGTCTTCTATCAAAATACCATGATACCAAACAGTCGCATCACAGCGGAATCCATCCGAGTCCACTTCCTGGCTATCATATGCATTTAGAATGACCCATTCACCAGCTTCATTGTCTTTTATGATATGGTGAAGCGATGGAAGTAATTTTTCATCATTAACCCATTCTTCAAAGCTATCTATGGATTTGAAATCATTCGGTATGAGTGCAAATTTTTCAGATGTATATACAGACAAATCTTCTTCCATCGGAATGGTTGGATCAGTTCTTTTTATTGCGCCTGTTAACCAAGGGAAATTATGACTCGCATCCCTTTCATCTTCGCTATAGCGGTCTATTCGCATAAGGCAGTGATCGCACAGATAACTCAGTACTTGGAAATAGCCTAACCATTGATATTTTTTCCCAATACGTTCTTTATTTTGATTAAAACGATCACCATGATACACACTTTTATCATATTCGCTCAATGCTGCACTATACTTATACTGATCCTTAATTATGTATGCTATGGCAGAGGCTACATCACTTAACAAAATATCTTCATTCTTACCGAATCTGAATATTGGACTATATTCATTACTGTTGCCTCCAATGATATATCTGTAGAAATCCCAATAAAATAAAGAATGATGCAAGGCATATGCACCGCCATCAATACCAAAGAAAGTATCTTTTTCCCTTGGTGAATTCAAATCGCCTAACGAAAATGGGTCTTTTACCGAATCAAACGGCATCAAAGCAATTAATTCTGTCCATCCAGAATAATCTGGATTAAGATAACTTGCTAACTCTATAATCTTCATAGACCAATGTCTTACAACAAGGTCTATCGGAGCACTATTCTTATCCTTATAATAGATGTCTTGTAGATAGGTAGCAACTTCTTTAGCAACATCTTTATCTCTACTCAAAACTATTGATGCGTATGCTGCTGAATATAAACCCTGGTGAATATATGGATCATTTACTCCTTCCATCAATTTAATTGTTTCTAAAATAAGTTCACCTTGCTCATCAAAGATTAGTTTCAGTAACTTTACAAGTTTGGCCTTTAACACTGGATAGGATGTTGTCATCAGCCAGCATATCAATTGTGCCAACTCTTTGAAATTTGATTTCTCAGTATTATAGTAATCAAATAAATAAGGACGAAGGCCATAATGGTCGAACAACTTATTGACTTCACATGTCCAAACTTCATCTCTTTTTGACATATCTAAACCCATCAATTGCTCATGGAGTTCATTAAGTATATGATACTTGTAAACGCTAAAATTTCTAACTACATTTTCTGGGTTTAAGACTTGCTTCTCATTATCCTTAATAAGGCTTTGTAATGCTGGTTTTAGTTTTCCTTTATATTCCTCAGTAAATTTCTGATATGGAAGACTGTCAATAAAACAGCGTTTCAAGAGTTCATTTGAAAAAATCTTTTCTGTCAACACATTTATATCGGGTTCCCATTCGGAAAACAAATAGGTTAGAACATTGGCGAACGGAGATTTGTATACCTCCATTTCCATCCCTGGTTTGATTTTTGCCAATCCATTCTCAATATACTCTAATATGGAGACATCAGTTGAATCTTGATTCAGCAGCTCACGCATTTTCAGATAGTCCCCTATACTATCGTACTCAAACCCGATAAGATCAATCCTGTCGTTCTTTTTCCATTTAAGAGAATACTCCTTCAGTATATTTTCTTTTAATAGGCTGTTCAATAGATTCTTATCCCAGAGTCTATTTGGACAAATCGCATTGGCAATGTCCTTTGCTTCCTTTCGAGTAACATCAAAACAAAGATGGTTTTTAAACGAAATTCTCACAATTTGCTCAATGCATTTTAGGGTAATCTGTTCTAACGGGTCCTCGTCCGTCATCAAACTGATACGTCCATTACGTTTCTTTAAATATTCTTTGTAAATGATAGCTCTATCAGGAAGAGTTGTGTTGCCGTATCCGTAATGTAATTTATGATGAACCTCGCAAAATATCTTTAAGTACAATGGACTTTTAAACTCTATACATTTAATCGCATCCTCTACGTTGAATCTAACGTAATATTTATCAAAGTAAGTTTTAACGGCAGCCTTTGTGTTTTCAAATCCTGGTATATCCAAATATACCCAATCAGTTTTATTCTTGTTAATCTTTTCTTTCAGCACATCTGTTGCCTGCATATTGCGGAATGATACAATTAGTTTTATTCTACTACATTTCGCAATTTTGTCTTTAAGCAAGTCTAGATTTGTTTCCCAGTATGACGAACCGCTACCTTCATTCACTGCATCTACTATTATAATCGCATAACGGTTGCATCTTTCCATTTTGGCATCTAACCCCTCCAAGCCTTCTTTCTCCCATCCCATCAATTCTATGATAGTCTTTTCCGCATCCTTATCGGAGAAATCAGTACCAAAAAAAAGATAGAAATTGCAAAAACCATTATTGGTCTCTGCAAAATGACATAATGAGTGAGTCTTTCCTTGTCCAGCATCCGCTGTAATACACATGAACTTTGAATCGATATATTCATCCATTTCATTTAGTTCACTCATGAGACTTGCCACTTTATTCACTTTAGTCCTTAGTGGATTTTGAATCAGTTTTACATTACTGCCATGAGGAGTATAGTCAATCAAACTGTTTACTATGTCACCGATAATAGGTTTATATTCACCATTTTCCAGATAATCTAACAACGGGTTGTTTTCAAGACCAAAGATTTTTTCACCATTAATAAAATCATATACTTTGGGAAATGATCCTTGGGCAAAATCAAAAATGGCCCTAGTCATCTTTAAAGCCAATTTATGTTTGTCGTCCAACCCAACCTTAGAGAATGCGAGCAGTTTTTTATATAAGTCATTATTATCAACATGTGTTTCTGGAGAATATCGTTCTCCAGCTTTTTTTATTTTCCTCTCTAATAATTCCTGTGCTCTTCCAAGGCCATACTCTGTAATATCATAACTTTCCGAGTTTGCTTTTACCCTAACTTTATAAAACTCTAATCGATTTTTTATGGACTTAATTGATGCATAACTTAAAGTGTTATAGAACTGATCTGTGGCAACGCCGATCACTTTCCCTTTGTGATTGAAGACAGGTGAGCCTGAGAAACCATTATATGAAGCTAACGCTAGCGGATCAGTACGAAGGACAATAATGTCAAATCCTCGACCAGAATCATTATTCAATTCCCGTGTACTTTTGATGTTTATCCCAAAATAATCAATTCCATTTCCAATCTCCTTTGGATAGCCTATAACCTTTAAGTCCTGTCCGTCAAAAAAATCCGAAGCTAATAATTCCAGAAAATCACCACCAACTGACTCTACGGTACAATTGAGCAAAGTAATATCTGTAGGATGAAATTTTGCGGCTATTGAACAGCGTTCCCATTTAGTGCCTACTAATACTTCAATATTTACAGTTTCTGGATTGTTAATATGAGATTTTAAAATATGAGTAGCGGTCATTAGTTGGGTTTTGCCAACATAGAATGCTGTTCCATAATTCGAACCACATCTAATAGGAACTACAGTCAGTCCTCCGTATTTATCAATATTTAAATTCATATGAGTCTTCTTCGTTGTCGTTTTCTAATTTAAAATTATATTTATCTCTAATATCTTTAGTTGATCCACTTGTAAGCTCTTCTGTAAGCGTTGTTTTAAAGTTATATCTTATTGCTCGTATTTTTTTATCCGTCTTGCCTTTGTATACAATCTTTGCAATGGTTTCTAGAGAAGGCCTTAATCCTTCTTCTCCCCCTGTAATGTAATACATTGGTGAATCAACCTTGTTGTATAATTCTTTAGTGGCATTATAAGCGCTACCATGATGTGAAACTTTTATAGCATCGAAATGTAAAACTCCTTTACCTAATTTGGATTCCAGCATTGTTACCACTTGATGAGCTTGAGCATCTCCAAGGAAAAGAACTCTGTGACCATTACATTCCCAAACAAAGGCAAGAGAAGCCTTATTCTGTTTACTGAGTTCATTCTCGTTTGGTTCCGCTTTATATGCTGATTCAAAGATCGCTTCATTAAAGCCTATAGAATTACCACATTCAAAATCTCTATTTTTCACTCGTTGTCCATGAAATGCTCTTGATCTCAGAGCATCTAAGCGAATTATCAATTCATGCATTTCTTCAATTCTCTCAAAAGGCTTATCGGGAATCTTCTCTGAAGTAATACCAGCATATTCCTCTTTAAATAACTGATATAAATCCTCCATTGCTTCCTCTGATGGTGACAAGAATACTAGTTTGCCCCATTTCTTACCTAAATGAAAATCTGGTGTGGTATCTTTTATCACATTTCTCTCCCATACTTGCTTTAATTCTTGTTTTTCAAGAATCTTTGAAGCAAGACTAACCGAACCTTTTACGCTTATCTGAGAGCCCATATCTTCACTCGTCAACTTTTCAATCATATCCATCTGAGTGCGAATAATCTTGTCAAGAGGTTGTGCATTACCCTCATAATTTTGATAGCAATTATACAATATCTTACCAATTTTCAGGTTTTTCAACCTATCCTCATAAAACATAGCTGTTATTCCATCAATATGATCTTTATCAATATGGGTAACGATAAGTAAGTCTATTTTAAGACTTAAGTCATGGCATATATAATCTACTATATTCTTGCTCAATGCCCCACAATCAATCATGATATGAAAAGAATCAGTATTAGATAGATCACACAGTTTCATAAATATGCAATCGCCATCAATACAAGGAAATGTTTTGATGGTAGCTTTCATATTACGTTTCCTTAAACACATACCTCTAAATATATTAATATTATTTAAGTGTTCCATTATTATTGTGTTCCGTAATCTTTTGTTTCTTTGATTTCACGCCGAGAACTACAACTAAAGCTATTATCTCTAACTTAAGTGCAAGTCTTTTGCTACATAAAAGATACCTTTAATAACTACAACTTGCAAAATAAATTTTCGCACGAAGCTCATCATATTTTCGAAATACAAAAATACATAAACATACGGAAAGCCACATACAAAACAGTGTTGCAAACTGTTGGCTTGTATTTTCCTAATAGAAATGATTTAAGATGGAACAGAATAAAGAACTGAATCGGCTAAAAGTAGTTCTTGTAGAAAAGAAAAGAACCGCTAAATGGTTAGCTCAAGAATTAGGTAAAGATGCTGCTACAATTTCCAAATGGAATAGTAACACTTCTCAACCTTCACTTGAGACACTTCGTAAGATTGCTGACCTACTTGAAGTAGATGTTAGAGAATTATTAATCCCATCAAAATTGAAATAATAGTATATGCATCAAGAAAATATAGAGAATATCATAAAAATGCGCTTAGCTGTATATAAAGCAGGAGTAGATGCGCAATTATGGAATGATATTAATCAATTAGGAGCATCTGAAATGATGGATTATCTTTTCCCGAAATCTGGTCACATAGCATATTATAACCTTATCTTGGAATATATGCGTAAGGAGCATAATATGATAATTGGAGGCATGTATACGCTTTTCAAGATGCCTATTCAGGTGGAGAAAGATATTATGGAATACCTCAAAAAAGAAAAAATAAATTTTCAGGAGATGCTGCCAGATTATAAAGATTATCTGGATTCCATGAAGACAATTGTCACTGATTATAGCTTAGATGTGGTTAATATTGGAAGTTTTAACATAAACGAGATAGATAACTTGTTGAGACTTTGTGCATCACACTACATTTATTCATTTAAAAACGGTATTAAAGCTTTTCCTTTTTTCGAATGATGAGAAATACTCAATACAATTGTAAGTTAGGCAAAGGGTGCGGTCTCATTGAAGAGACGTTGTCTTTACTTGAAATTTATCAAGATGGCATGACTATTGATGCCTTACTTGAATATGTACACCAATCAAATACATTAAGTAAATGTACAGAATTGAGGACTAAAGATATTGTTAAATTAGTCTTCTACCCACGATTAATGTCTCGTAATCCAAAGGTGCCAATATGGCTCAAAGAAATTCGAAGCAAAGGACTGCTATTACATTATTTCAAACAATTACTACTGCTGTATTGCGCCAGAGAAAATGCTGTAATATATGACTACATAATTAATGTATTGAATGAATTCAGGCTGTCAGGAGTAGAAAAAATCAATGCTGATAGTATTAAGAATTTTGTGGTCAACATAGTTAATAGTGGTCAAGCAAATTGGGGAGAATCCATATGCGTGAGACAGGCTCGTTACATCAAAAAGGTTCTTGTGGAGTTTGATATGATAAACAATCAAAACCAAATATTACCGTATGAGATATATTCTTTTACAGTCCTTTATTTGATGCATGAACTTCACTTTGAAGGATTGTCAGATGTTGCTATATGGAATCATGATGATTGGAAACTCTTTGGTTTGGATAAATATCAAGTTCAGGATAAGATTATGGAATTTAATCTTAAAGGAGGATATATAGCGCAATGCACAGGTGATTTAATGACTATTGCGTGGAAATATAATACAATGGAGGAGTTTATCAATGGAACGTTATGAAGATAAATTAGAAAAGGCTCTTCAGTATTTGAAGTCTCCAAGCAGGACAGATGCTAGAGGAGTATCACCTATTGTTTATTTGGTCTATAAGCCAGAAGATGCAATTATTATACGTAATGTTATTGATACATATTTATGCCCTAAAGCCGAGTTTTATGGTTTCAAAGTAAAATTTGTTTCTATTGGTGAACTCATAGATAAGTATATCAACTCTCATGATTACAGAGAAATATGGACTGATCCATCTGTATCAGAAGAAGAAATGTATAATAGCATCAAACAGGAGATGTCATCTGATGAATTTTTCGAACATGCCATATTAAACATACAGGAACAGTTTAAGAATGAGCAAAATGTTCTGCTTGTTTTGCGTGACATTGAAATGTTGCATCCATTTTATATGATGGGTGTCATCGAGAACAAGATATATAATCAGATAAAAACTCCGATGTTGGTTACGTACCCAGGTGAAACACAAGGAACCGCACGTTCATTCCTAGGTGTTTATAATCAAGACGGAAATTATCGTTCCATTAACTTTTAAAACTCAGCGTTATGCATAAGATACAAGATTTATTCGACCCTTCTAAAAAACTGTAAGCATTCGAAGAAATGCACCTTTTACACTTTGAGGTTTGGTTGTAGCTTTGC
>ERZ780034.238-NODE-238-length-21940-cov-5.52579_pt1 | contig 21940 bp, 22 predicted proteins | sample MGYA00511855_ERZ780034 | MGnify/ENA primary metagenome ERZ780034 (study PRJEB29588, sample SAMEA2148024) | human gut metagenome | biome: human gut; feature: human-associated habitat; material: faeces | place: Denmark | collected 2008/2010 ...
GTCATGGGGTGGCAGCCGCTCGTCACGATAGTAGCGGTGAGACGACTCCAGATAGGTCAGCAGGCCGCGGATGTAGGCCGGCGAGGGCACGGCTACCGAAGGACAGTAGTCGGGCGAGGCGTACATGTTGCAGATTTCCAGAAAAAGGGTGGTGTCGGCACCATACTGCGCACAAACCTCACTGACGCTGCGGTCGGCAAAACCAAACTGGATGCCGAAACGGGGCAGCACGCTGATGAGACGATGGCACGAGAGGATGAGGTCGGCCATGCGGTCGGTGGGTTGGAAAAAGGGTTTCATGAGTTTCTTTTCTGATTTCATGGGTCGAGGCCGGAAGGCTGCCTTGAGCTGCCCGCCTTCGGTACCGCCACACCATGCCTACACAACAAAAGGCGGCCCCACAGACAGTCGGCCAGCAACCGGCCTGTTCAAAATTAATGAATTCTTTTTATCCGGCAGGTCTGCGCCACCCGTTTTTCCCCTGTTTTGGGGAGGCCGGAAAGGCAATATCCCTACTTTGCAGGAGGGTTTGTCCGGCACCGAAAGGCTACGGCCCCGCTCTCCTTCCCCGCCCGGAAACGCCGGGGCGCAACGGAAGAAAAACAGGGCGGCTCGAAAAAAAGACAAGGCCGGATCTAAAATGATTTACAAGCCGCCTTGTTTTTTCCCCGAGCCACCCCCGTATGACGTCAAGACCTCGTCCGTATGTCTGGAGCCAGGCTAACGCACGTAAACGTGTTCAATTTCGACCACATACACGTCATGCAGGCCGCCGCGCTCACCATACCACTTTTCAAGATTGGACTTGTCGATAAACTCATCCGGCTGCATGTGGGTTTTATAAAGCTTGCGGCACTCCAGCGTCAGACGGGCCTGCTCGTAAGTGACCTGGCTGCCGGGAGTAGTGAGGGGGCGCAAGCCGGTGGCTTCCACCTTGTTGACGTCACGGCCGGACTTCGTGCCGCAGAAGTTCAGAATGCTGCGGTGCTCCTCACCCAGGAAACTCAGGGTAAGATGGGACGACTGCTCGATGTATTCATGCGTATAGCGCTCGGGACGGATAAACACAAAGGCCACGGGTTTGCCCCAGAGGATGCCCACCCCGCCCCATGAGGCGGTCATCATGTTTGAAGGGGTGGGGGGTCCCGGCCGTAACCAGCATCCACTCCTTGCCGATGGCATCAAACATATTGTCAGTAAGCTGACTAACAGAAATTTCTTTCATCGTAAAAACGGATTTTTGATAAGATTCAAAAGATTTTTCGAAAACAAATATAGCGAAAGTTAGGCAAACGGCCGCACAGAACCGCCTACTTTTTACTCAAGCCACGGCGGCTGTACATCCACGAAAAAAGGCAGGCGCGCCAACCTGCTAACGAGGTTGGCGCGCCTGTATTGAAAAGGTGCATGCCCACAGCCTGAACGGCCGGGAGCACCACACTTGCTACATCAGAAACTGATTAGCGAAACCTGGTCGATGTAATTATAAACCATACCGGCCAGACCCAGTCCGATAACGCCTACGGTACAGAGGAAAAGAGCCGTACGCGTATAGCAGTCGCTACGGAAAGTGGGCAGCGGAGCATCGCTCTTCTTGATATACATGGCCTTGACAATCAGCAAATAGTAGTAGAGTGAAATCACCGTATTAACCAAAGCGATGAACACCAGCAAATGCTGACCGGCATTGAAGGCCGACATGAATACGAAGAACTTGGAGAAGAATCCGGCAAACGGCGGAATACCGGCCAGAGAGAAGAGGCAGAGCGTCATGAGGAACGCCAGCTTCGGGTTGGTCTGATAGAGTCCGTCGTAATCGTCCATACCGATTTTACCGGTATTCTGTTCAACTACGTTGAGCACGGCAAACGCACCCAGGTCGGCAGCCAGATAAACCAGCAGGTAGAACACGAGCGAAGTCATGCCCTGCGACGTGCCGCCCATTACGCCCAACATCAGATAACCGGCCTGCGAGATGGCGGAGAACGCCATGAAGCGCTTCAGGTTCTTCTGACGCACGGCAAAAATGTTGGCCACCGTAATTGAAGCGATAATCAGCCAGAAGAGGAGCAGATTCCACTCGGCACCGCATGCGGCAAACACCTTGGCCAGCACAAGCATCATTACGAAGGCTGCTGCGCCTTTGGAAATGACACTCAGGAAAGCGGTAATAACGGTAGGAGCACCCTCGTAGGTATCGGCCGTCCAGAGATGGAAGGGTACCAGCGAAATCTTGAAGCCCATACCGGAGATGAAGAACACCATGCCCAAAAGCTGAACCAGACTGCCGTCAATACGCGAAATCATATCGCCGAAATAAAGCGTACCGGTAGTACCATAAAGCAGAGAGATACCGTAGAGCAACAGTGAGCTGGAGAAGAGAGCCAGCAAGATAAACTTGGCAGCAGCCTCAGCCGACTGGTTGCGATACTTGTCGTAGGCAATCAGTGCCGACATAGGCACGGATGCCAACTCGAGTCCGATAAAGAACATCAGGAAATGTCCTGCCGAAACCATGAAATACATACCCAACAGAGTTGAGAGTGTAATCACGTAGAACTCGCCCTGCTTGGCATGATTTTCCTCACGGCTCATCCACTTGTGCGCCATCAGGAACACAATCAGCGTACCGAGGCTCAGGGTTGTCTTTACCACACTCATGATGGGCGTGTACTGATACATGCCTCCGAAGGCTTCGGCAGCCTCACCGGGCACGCAGTTGACCACGGTGTGGATGGCCAGCAAGATGGCCGGCAGCGGCGTGTTGAGCACGCCACGTCCGCTCTTGCGGTCGGTACACATAAAGAGATCGGCTACAAACAGGACCAAAATGACTAAGAGCAATGAAAGCTCTTCGCGCATATATAGAAATTGTGAATAATCCATCTTGTATTGTTTGTTTTTTATGAATTAAAGAAACGGATTGCAGGTAGAGGCCACGTGTCCGATGTGGTTGACAATGGTGCCCACGCTGCCGCTGATCATATTGCTTACCCAGAACGGAGCCAAACCCAAACCGGCTACTGCTGCAATGAGGCAGATTACGGAGAGGCGCTCTTCCCAAGTGGCATCAGTAAGTTTGAGATGGTGTTCGTTGGTGCAGGTACCGTAAAGAATCTTGCCCACCAGTCGCAGAATATAGACGGCGGTGATAACGATACTGGTACATGCGGCAATGGTCAGCACGCGGTGGAACGTATCCACATTCTGGAACGAACCTACAAAGATGGTCATTTCAGCAATAAAGCCGCTCAAACCCGGCAAACCAAGGTTGGCCAAACCGGCAATGACATAACATACAGAGAGGAACGGCATGATGCGCATCAAACCGTTGAGTTCGCGAATATCACGGGTGTGCGTACGGCCGTAAATCATACCGATCAGGGCAAAGAAGAGGGCCGTCATCAAACCGTGGCTCAACATCTGCAGCACAGCACCGGTGCAGGCGGTCTGATTAATCATCAGCAGCGCAAACAGTACAAGGCCACAGTGAGATACGGAAGAGTAGGCATTGATGTATTTCAGGTCGGTCTGAACGCAAGCCGAGAAGGCACCGTAAACCACGGAAATACCGGTCAGAATCAGGAAAATCCAGCCCAGCTCGTTGGCAGCCTCCGGCATCAGGTACATGGCAATGCGGAAGCAGCCGTAACCTCCCAGCTTCATCAACACACCGGCGTGGAGCATAGAAACGGCAGTAGGCGCCGAAGCGTGACCGTCGGGACTCCAGGTATGGAACGGGAAGAGAGCACCCAGCACACCAAATCCCATAAACGTCAGCGGGAACCAGATGTATTGCTGTCCCAACTCAATGGCATGAGCACCGTTGGTGTGGTTGGCAATGTCAATGATATTCATGGTCTGACCGCCGGCACCATAGAAGATACCAAAGATACCGCACATCAGGAAGGCTGAACCACCCATCAGCATCAGCGTCAGCTTCATGGCTGCATACTCCTTGGGACCACTACCCCACACACCAATGAGGAGGTACATAGGAATCAAGGCAATCTCATAGAACATGAACATGGTGAACATGTCCACCGTAATGAAGAATCCGAATACACCGGTGCTCAACAGCGTAAACCAGAGGAAATACTCCTTGGTAAGCGGCTGCAAACGCCATGAAGCAAAAGTACCGGTAAACACGATGATGGCAGAAAGCAGCAGCATAGCTACTGAAATACCGTCAACACCGACTGAATATTTAATATGAAGCGGCTTGAACCACTCAAACGAAGCCGTATAGAGCATTTCGCCAGTAGCACCGGCAGCACGATCAGCCAAATAAATGACCGTCAGATAGGCAGCCAGCAACAACAAGGCTGAACTGCCGACTACCATTACCGTGCGCACGCCCTTAATACCCTTGGCTAACCACAAGCCCAATAACATGAGCAGGGGAATCAGTACGAATAAAGATAAAAAGTTCATATGGTCAGTAGCTTAAAAAATCAGGATTAAAATAAGAATCAATACGCCGATAAAGAATACCATAGCATACTGTTGAACACGTCCGCTCTGCAGGCCACGGATACGGAAGCTGAGCGCGTTGGTACCCCAAGCCAGGAAATTGAAGAATCCATCCACAACGTGACGGTCGAACCATGCAATAGGTTTCGAGATATGGGCAAAAATGATGCGGTGGGTAACAAACTGGTAAACCTCGTCCATATAGAAACGATGGTAAGCCCATTTGTGCAGACTGGCAAAGCGGGTTGCCAAAGCATCAGCCACGGGCTGTTTGTCACGACCGTAAATCCAGATAGCCAAACCAATAGAACACAACGCAATCACGATACTCGTAATGGCCACGCTGGGATCCAGGTGAATGTCGTAGGCACGTCCGTCAGCGCTGACAAAGTGTCCGAAGTCAACAGTCCAACCGACAAATACGGTAACCAAAGCCAGGAACACAAGCGGAAGGGTCATGGTCAGGGGAGCCTCATGCGGTGTATGCTCTGCATGGAGTTCCTTGTTCTCAGTACCCCAGAAAATACCGCAGTACAGACGGAACATATAGAAAGCGGTCATGGCTGCAATGCCGGTCATAATCCAACCCATAGCCGGACTGAAGGCGAAGCAAGCCGTCAGGATTTCGTCCTTAGAGAAGAAACCGGAGAAGGGAGGAATACCGGAAATAGCCAAGCAGGCAATCAGGAAGGTGATGTGTGTGACAGGCATATACTTGCGCAAGCCTCCCATGGCACTCATCTCATTGCTGTGGACAGCGTGGATGATACAACCGGCACCCAAGAAGAGCAAGGCCTTGAACATGGCATGGGTAAACAGGTGATACATAGAAGCCATGTAACCAAGGCTTCCCGGATGCTCATGTCCGGTAGTTATTTCCGTACATACACCCAAAGCTACCATCATAAAGGCAATCTGAGAAATGGTTGAGAACGCCAATACACGTTTGATGTCGCTCTGCGCACAAGCCACGGCAGCTGCATAGAAAGCGGTGAAAGCGCCGACCCAAGCCACGATGTGGAGCGTATCAGGAGCATACTGAATCCACAACGGGAACATACGGGCAACCTGGAACACACCTGCTACAACCATGGTTGCAGCGTGAATCAATGCGCTGACAGGCGTCGGGCCTTCCATAGCATCCGGCAACCAGATATGCAACGGGAACATGGCACTCTTACCTGCACCACCGATAAACATCAGGAACAGGGCAGCAGGCAGCATGAAACCTCCGGCAGCGATACGTCCGGATTCACCCGCGAAGTCGAAACCGAAAGTTCCGCAATAGTAACCGTAGATAAGAATACCTATCAGGAAGAACATATCGGCAAAACGCGTAACGATGAAGGCTTTCTTGGAAGCTGCAATGGCTGCAGGAGCGGTATAATAGAATCCAATCAGCAAGTAGCTGGATACACCCACAAGCTCCCAGAACAGATACATCTGGAAAATATTCGTAGCCACAACCAATCCCAGCATGGACATACTGAAGAGGCTCAGGAATGCGTAGTAGCGCTGGAATCCGCGTTCGCCGTGCATATAGCCAAACGAATAGATGTGTACCATCAGCGACACGGTAGAAATCACGATCAGCATCATCACCGAAATAGGATCAAGCATGATTCCCATATCAAAGTGAAGACCTTCGTTAAAGAAAGGCAGCCACGTAAAGTTGTAAGGCACAAGCGTAGGGAACACGCCGTCGGCCGTACGCGGCTGGGTAAAATAGTCAAACGCGGTCATGTACGACAGGATTGCCACTACAAGCAAGCAGGCCGTACCGATAAGACCGGCCGTCCGATGGCTAAGCCATTTTCCTGCAAGTCCCAGCAACAGGAACGAGAGGAAAGGCAGCAATAAAATAAATAAAGTATATTCCATAACAGTTTTTCAAATTGCAGGGTTTACCATTTCATTTCTTCAAGTTCATTAACCTGAATGCTGCGCAAGTTACGATAGATGTTAATCATAATGGCAATTGCAATGGCACTCTCGGCAGCCGAAATGGCAATGGAGAAGAGCGCAAAGAAATAGCCTTCGTGACCTGCGGGGAAAACCAAACGGTTAAACGCAGCAAAGTTAATATCGGTTGCATTGAGCATGAGTTCAATTGACAACAACATGGCCAGAGTTGTGCGGCGTACAAAGAAACCATACATGCCGGCAAACATCATAATGGCCGATACGATTAAATAATATTCTACGGGTATCATAGTCGTGCTGTTATTTTATCGTTTACGAGCTATAATCAAACTGGCTACAATGCAAGCCAGCAGCAATACACTGACTGCCTCGAAAGGAAGCAAATAACCATTCTTGTCAGACGAGAGCATAAAAGTACCAATGCTGTCGATTGAAGGCGTGCATTCGTTCAGCGTGCCCACTGCCTGGCTGGCAAATCCGTGAGAGAACAGGATGAAAGCCACCAGTGTCAAACCTGCAAGTGAGGTCACGATTGCGGCTCCCACCTTGGTCTTGGAAAAACGGCTGAGCGAGTCTTTAGCTCCGCTGGTCAACAAAATGGAGAATACATAGAGAACGATAATACCTCCGGCATACACCATGGCCTGCACGGCGCCCAGGAAAGTATATCCCAACAAAAAGTACAGGCCTGCCGTACCGAACAAAACGAACAACAGGTAGGTTGCGGCACGTACGATACTGCGGGTCGTTACCGTCAGCACCGAGAACAAAGCCATACAAACGGCTAATACATAAAATATAATGTTTGAAATGTCCATGACCTATTCAGATTTTGTTTCAGGTTTTGTTTCAGTTTTAGCCTCGGCAGCTGCAGGTTTGGCTGCAGGTGTTTCGGGTTTAGCCTCAGTTGCGGCAGGCTTGGCAGCTGCCGGCTTTTCTTGAGTTGCTGCGGGTTTGGCAGCAGCTGCGGCGGCAGGACGGGGAGCGGGCTTGCGCTCTTCCAGCTTACTGCCGGGACGGTTCAGCGTAAGCACCAGTTTACTGCGGTCGAACACGGCATTTTCAAATTCCTGCTCAAACGTAATGGCGTTGTGCGGGCAAGCGCGTACGCACAACTGGCAGAACATGCAGGAACCCAAATTGTATTCATACTGCACCAGCTGACGTTTTTTCTTACCGTCATCGGTAGTAATCATTTCTGAATGAACCGTAATGGAACCGTTGGGGCAGGCCATCTGACACAAACCGCAGGCTACACAGTGGTGTTCGTTTTTGTCCGTATGAACCATGGTCAGTTTGCCACGGAAACGGTCGAACATTTTCAGTTCTCCGCGGTTTTCAGGATACTGCTCCGTAATTTTCGGCGTAAAGAACTCACACATAGTGGTTTTCAGGCCGATGCAAAGCGTCTTGATGCCGCTAAACAATCCTTCGAAATATGATTTTTCTTCTTTCATTTTTATATACTCATTTTAGAAGTGAAGGCCGAAGGCCACCAATACGGCCATCAACACGAGGTTGAACATACTGATAGGCAGCAAATACTTCCACTCGAGTGAGAGAATCTGGTCGATTCGCAGACGGGGGAAAGTCCAGCGCATCCACATCATCGGCAGGAATACCACGAAGAAGGTCTTGGCCACAAACCAGATGACACCGGGAATGTAGGCCATTACAGTATTAAAGCCGTCGAGTCCGGGGAAGTAAATCGGAGCCCATCCACCCAGGAAGATGGTTGTGGCAATACCGGCGGCAATAAACAGGTTGAGGTATTCTGCCAGATAATAGAATCCGAAGTGCATACCGGAATACTCGGTGTGATAACCGGCGGTCAGCTCACTTTCACTCTCGGGCAAGTCAAACGGGCCACGGTTACACTCAGCATTTCCGGCTACCAGATAAATCAGGAAAGCCAGGATGGCCGGCACGTGACCGCGCACGATGTTCCAGCCGTAGTCGGCCTGCTGCTGTACGATTTCAGAAAGCTGCATCGTTCCGGTCAGGGCAATCATGGTCAGCATGGTCATGCCGATTGACAGCTCATAGCTGATAATCTGCGCACCACTACGCATGGCACCAATCAGAGAGTACTTGTTGTTACTACTCCAACCGGCCAGCAGTATACCTACCACGCCAATTGACGAAGCGGCCAGCAGGAAGAACACACCGATGTTAAAGTCCAGAATTTCAGCGCCTTTATTCCACGGCAGACAAGAGAAAGTCAGCATGGAGGCGATAATAACCAGGAACGGCGCAAAGTTATGGAGCAGGCGGTCGGAGTTGCGCATCTCGATGATCTCCTTGGTGAGCATCTTGAACACGTCGGCAAACACCTGGAGCAAGCCCCATTTACCTACACGCATCGGGCCGAGACGACACTGGAAGAAGGCGCACACCTTGCGCTCCATGTAAATCAGCACGATGGCGAAGACGGCATAAAGCGTAATGATGACCAAAGCCACCAGTATGCATTCAATGAGCACGGCGCCCCACTCCGGCATCACGGAGGTGAGCAGGCCATGCAGCCATTGCGATATTATGCTAAAGTCGAACATAAGTTTTGTTGTTTGGATATTTGAATTTAGAGAAGATATATTATTAAGGTGTATTTATCGGTCGATGTCGGGCACTACGTAGTCCACCGTACCGCCGATGGTGATGAGGTCGGCAATCAGGTTACCGCTGCATACCTTGTCCATTACGGCTACCAGCGGCAGACCGGTGGCACGATAGTGCAGACGGTAAGGTGTCTTGTCGCCGTGACTCTCGAGCAATACGCCGAATTCACCACGGCTGGCCTCAACTGAGGTGTAATAAGTTCCCTCGGGCACCTTGATAATAGGTTTCATCTTCTCCTGGAACGGACCTTCCGGAATATTGTCAATGAGCTGCTCAATGATGTGCAGACTCTCCAGAATTTCGTCCATACGAATCATGTAACGGGCAAAGCTGTCGCCTTCGGTACGTACGATTTCCTTAAAGTCCACCTTGCCGTACATGGCATACGGGTGGTTCTTGCGCACGTCGTTGTGCCATCCGCTGGCGCGGCCCGTACCGCCGGGAGAGCCGCCCCGGCGGTACAGCCGTAGCTGATGGCATCCTCCAGGCTCAGCACGCCTACGCCGTCCATACGGTTGTGGGCGATGACGTTGCCGGTAAAGATGTCGTGATATTCCTGAATATTCTTGCGCATGTAGGGGATGAACTCCTTCACGCGTTTTACGAAGTTGGGGTGAATGTCGGCCATCACACCACCAATGGTGTTGTAATTCAATATCAGACGGCCACCGCAGGTTTCCTCGAAAATGTCGAGAATCTTCTCGCGGTCGCGGAAACCGTAGAGGAAGGCGGTTGTGGCACCCAGGTCCTGGCAAAGGCAGGAGAAGAAGAGCAGGTGGGAGTCAATACGCTGCAGCTCATCCATAATGGTACGGATATACTGTACGCGTTCGCTCACCTCTACGCCCATGGCCTGTTCGATACACATACACAGGGCGTGACGGCTCTGCATGGCGGCCAGATAGTCCAGACGGTCGGTCAGGGCCAGCGTCTGCGGGTAGGTCAGGCTCTCGTTGAGTTTCTCCACGCCACGGTGAATGTAGCCCAACACAGGGTCAACCTTCGTAATGCGCTCACCTTCCAGACGGATGCGGAAGTGAAGCACACCGTGGGTTGAAGGGTGCTGCGGACCGATATTAATCACGTAGTCGTCGGGATCAAAGATATTGTGTTTGGTCTGACCGATGGTGCCGTCGGGCTGCATGACGTATTCGGTTGTCACGTCAGCCAGCGGTTCGTTGGTCATGCGCAAGGGGTTCTGGCCCATCGGGTCGTCGTCCTTGCGGAAGGGATAGCCCACCCAGTCTTCACGCAGAAACACGCGGCGCATGTCGGGGTGACCCACAAAGCGGATGCCGAAAAAGTCGTAAGCCTCACGCTCGTAAATGTTGGCCACTGCCCACAAGTCGCTTACACTGGGCAAGTAGGGATTCTCGCGGTCGGTGGTAGCCGTTTTCAGGTTGATGCGGTTACCGGTTTTGGTTGATTCCAGCTGGTAGATGACGCCTAAGCCGCCTTCCTCGCCCCAGTCCATACCGGTGAGCGACACCAGGAAATCCATGCCTTCAGCCTGTTTGAGTCGCTCCATTTCGGCGTGCAACTCTGCCGGCGCTATGGTTTTAATGTCTAATGTCATGCCTGTTCCTCCTCTTTCATGAGTTCGTCTTTACGTGCTGCCAGCACTTTCTTGTCAAACGGGTCTTTTTCCTTGCGGTTGGTTGTACCAAAGAATTGCTCGGCCTTTACGATACGCTGCAACTGCATCATACCATACAGGAATGACTCCGGACGCGGAGGACATCCCGGCACGTACACGTCAACGGGGATTACGTTGTCCACTCCGCATACTACGTGGTATGACTTGTTGAACGGACCGCCGCTCACGGCGCAACCGCCGATGGCTACCACATATTTCGGGTCGGCCATCTGGTCGTACAGACGTTTGAGCACCGGAGCCATCTTGGTGGTGATGGTTCCGCTCACCAGAATCACGTCGGCCTGACGCGGACTGTTACGTGTCACCTCAAAGCCGAAGCGGGCAATGTCGTAACGCGCGGCACACACGGCCATGAATTCAATACCACAGCAACTCGTGGCAAACGTAAGGGGCCAGAGTGAGTTGCTACGTCCCCAGTCAATCAGGTCGTCCAGCGCACCTACAATCACGTTCGTGCCGTTCTCGTTGAGCTGCTGCACGAGCTTCTCGTAGGTTTCGTTGTCCTTAAAGTCGTCGTAGGGGATAGACTTGATTTTCGGTTTCTTGATTATTCCCATTTCAGCGCTCCTTTCCTCCAGGCATAAGCCAAGCCCAGAACTAAAATAAACATGAAAAAGAGCACGCTCAACAATCCCTGCGGACCGAGCGAACGCATGACGACAGCCCACGGAAAGAGGAACATCGCTTCGACATCGAACATCAGGAACAACAGGGCGAACAGATAATAACCCACGCGGAACTGCATCCACGAGCGGCCGCGCGTAGGTATACCACATTCGTAAGCCTCTTCCTTCTGTGCGTTGTACGAACGGGGAGCAATGGCCTTGGCCAGCGCTACCACGATGCCCACAAACGCAATACCTGTCACCAGTACGGTTACTAATAAGGTAAAGTTCATAGCTCTTAAAATGTTATGTAATAAATAGATAGATTAATTTGTCCTAACCTTAAAGACACGTTTTTATGGCAGCTTCCAAACGGTAATCCCGCCCGGTGCTGCCTAAAACGCCGCAAAGTTACAAAAAAATACCCATTTCCGATAAGCCGACCTTACAAAAATGACCCATCAGGGCGTTTTTTAAGAATTGCCGCAAACTTTATTTTATGTTAAATATACTTATAAGCTAATAAAAAAAACCTTTCCCTGTCCGATTGGGCCTCATTCCCCTACCCCGGGAACAAAAAAAAGAACAAGGCCGGACCTGAACATTTCCAGAAGCCTTCCTGGAAATTTTAGGTCCGACCTTGTTCCTGCAAGATGCCGGCTTGCGGCCTAAAGGTTCTTGACGCCTTCGTATCCGCCCTGAATCTGCGTAGGCATTCCCTTATAATATACCATGCCTATGCTGGTGTTGCGCGACACTTTAAGACGGCCCGAAGTATTGCAATAGACATTGCCGATCGAACAAACCCATACCGACGCATTGCGGGTCTTCATTTTCTCAGCCTTAATATCGCCCGTGGAGTTGGCCTGATAGCGGGCGTCGCCACAAGTGCCTGCCAGCTTGATATGACCGGAGGAATTGGCTAAGGCGTCAAGGTCGCCCCTGCAGTTGAGTTGGCGTATGTCCATATCGCCGGCACTGTTGGCCTTCAGCCGGGCCTCACTGCAGGTCACGTTGTCCGAACTGAAATCACCCGCACTGTTAAGCAGCACGCGCAACTGGCTGCAGCTGACGCGGGCGAGCTCGACATCGCCGGCACTGTTCACTTTGACCTCCAGGTTGCGACATTTTACCTTATCGCAGCTGATGTCGCCGGCGCTCTGCACCTTGAAACTGACGTCACGATTCGTGTGCAGCCCGTTTTTCAACTCAATGTCGCCGGCACTGTTCACGGTAAACGACGTCACTTCGGGGGCATATACATATACCGTACAGGTAAAGTCCCCGTTCAGGGTCAGGTTCCGGTTGGCCGTATTTTCGTAGCTTACGTTCAGGCAATTGCCCCTACACTCCAGCTTGACATACGGCAACACATTGCTGGGCGCCTTGATACAGGCATACGGATTGCCCGACTGCTGCACATAAACAATATCAATGGCGGTATTGCAACACACGCCGCTGACGTTGCTGATTTTAACCTCACGCGTGGCATAGCTGCGACTGGCCTTGACAACCTTGGCATCCGACCGGCAGGCAGACGCGGTCAACACCAAAAGGGCAAAAGCGGAAAAACAAAAAATGAGATGCTTAATTTTCATATGTTTTAAAGTTTTTCGGTTACAAACTGAAAAGGTTCAACGTAACCTGTGGTTTTCATGAGGCTAAGATACAAAAAAACGGACAAATCCATACATACGGCCGTTTTTTTCTATTCGGCAGTTCCTACGTTGGGCCTCTTGATGACAGCCTGCCCAAAAAACATCAGGCAGATGCCATCCCTTGCGGGCCGGGATACATCTGCCTGACGTTTGAGTAACAGCACGCCAAAGGCGGCCGGAACGGATTGAAAAGACTGAAATTACGATTTTGTTTTGCGCTCCGGCCGTTTGGCTGGTGCTGCCTTTTTGGGCGACTTTTCCTGCCGGCGCCACTGCTCGCGACGGAACGGCTCCTAATCCACACGCTCAAACTCATAAAGGCGCATGATTTCGGCGGGGTCCAGCACCTGCGACAGGGCCAGGTAGCACGAGAGGCGCAGGTTCAGGATATTCTGTCCGCGACGGAACTGGTTTTGTATTTTGGTGGAAAAGTTTTTGTCGGTAGGTGCCGGCTTCCACTGGCGCATCAGTATGCGCACGCTGTCGGCCACGCTCTGCTGCTTGCCGTCACGGGCCTGCTGCATACGGCCGGCCTTGCCGCCGTGCATACGCTTCTGGTTCATCAACTCACTCAGGTTTTTGCTTTGCCAGTTGTCCTGCAACTCCTGACGGGCCTTCTCGCAGGCTTCCTGCAGCTGTTTGATGGCACTTTTCACCTCGTCGGAATTGGCAGCCTCCTGCACTTTCTTGACGCTCTCCAACAACTCCTGCTTCTCCTGCCCGGTAAACGGCTGTCCCGAATTCTGGCGGAGCCGCCCCCGCGCCAACTCCCCCTGTGCCTTCTGCATCACCTCGTCCTGAGCCGCCGTAGCCTTTTCAATTGTTTTCAGCGACTGGCGGATGGTGGAGGACACCGAGAGCTGCAGCGAGTCGGCCATCTGTGCGTAGCGCTCTGCCTGGTCCTCGTAGCGCGACTGGCGCATCAGGTTGTCCATACTCTCCAGATAGTCGGCATAAACTTCCTGGAATCGGGCCTGTTTTTCGCCCTCCAGATGCAGGCGCTTGCTCATACGTTCGGCGCGGGCCTCGGCACTGCGCATGTTTTTGTTGCTGTTCTGTGCTACGGCAAGGGGCGCAACGCAGCACATGGCCACACAAGCCATGACTAAACATCTAACTATTTTCATCGTGAATAAGGTTTTGAATTGTATTTATTTACTTGCTAAGGGAAAGGGGGCATGCTATTCGGACAAGGGGTCGGAATAATAGTCGCCGGCTGCCAGCAGGAAGGGGTCGGCCTGTATCATGCTCACCACCTCGTCGAGGTCTTCATCGGTCATGCTGGCTATATACTCGTATTCGCTGGCGGGCGCTTCCTGCCGCTGACGGGCGGCCGGCCGGCTTGTAGCTTTGGGAGCGGCTTCAGGAGCGGGCACTTCGGCCTCGGCAGCCACTGCCTCTGGCGCGGCGGGGGCGGTATGCTGGGCCGTAAGTGAAGTGGTCGGAGCCGGCACGGCAGCCAAATTGCTCCACGATACGTTGTCGACCTCCGGCACGAGGTCGTGACCCACGGGGAGGACGAAACACAATATGGCGGCTGCTATTCCGGCTACTCCGGCCAGACTCAGCCAAAGGGTGCGACGACGGCTTCTGAGCTGGCGGCGGCGCCTGGCTTCAGCCATGACCTGCTGCTGAAAAGTGTCGAAAAAGCCTTCGGGCACGCGATAGGGCGTACGTTTGCCCACTTGCTGGAAATCAAATTCAGTTTTCATATCTTTGCGTCCTCCTGTCTGTTTTTTATGGTTTCACCTGTCGTTCTCTTGTTTCAACTGAGCATGTACTGCTTGATTTTTTCCTTGGCCCAATGATAGTTGGACTTGAGGGTACTGACGTTTTCGCCGGTTATTTCATGAATGCTCTGATAGTCGAGTTCGTCATAATATCTCAGATTGAACACGACGCGCTGCTTTTCGGGCAGCTGCAGCACAGCCTGCTGAAAGCGGATGGTCAGCGCCTCGTCGTAATTGACATATTCCGAATCCTGCAACCGGGCCAGCAGGTCGGCCTGCTGCTGTTCGTCCGAAAGGATTTCCTGCCGACGGCTCTGCAGAAAGCGCAGGGCCTCGTTGGTGGCTATGCGGTAGATCCACGTTTTCAGCTGGCTTTTTCCCTTAAAGTCGTGCAGGGCGGAATAGATACGTACGAAGGTTTCCTGCGCCACGTCCTGGGCGTCTTCATGCCCCACCACCATGCGGCGGATGTTCCAGTACACCGGCTCACTGTATGCCTGCATCAGCAAGGCAAAGCCCTCGTCCGGATTTTTCCGGAACGTGCTCAAGATTTCGTCGTCGGTGGCTGTTGTCATCTTTTTCATTTCTCTTTGTTGGGTTAGACCTGACATCTGACAGAAAGTTTAATGACGCCATAAAAAAACGCTATGCCCCGTTCCGTCAGCCAGCAGGAGGCATAGCGCATAAGCATGATATATAATATTCTGACTGTTACTTTAGCGGTGGTAGTTTCCCTTGTCTTTCACCAGAATCACCTTGAGTTGCGGGTCGGCCAGCATCCTACGGCCCCGCGGCAGCATGAGCAGCGCAATCCGCCGGCGGCGGTGCTCCCACGTCAGGAGGTCAATGGAGCGGTTCAGCCGCCGCTTGAGCGTAGCATACCACCAACCCGGAAACGAGAGGGCACTGACGCAACGGCTGTCGGCCACCTGGCGGATATGACGTATGGCACGGTTGAGTTCGCGCTCCGAAAGCGACGAGGGGTCGGGATAGCTGATGTAATACGACGTATAGTAGCCCCGGCGCCTGAATGCCGCCAGTGAGCGCCAGTCGCCGCTCTCCACGATGAGGCGGCGCTTGTCAATGTCATAGCAACGGGTCAGGCTGTCGAGCGTGTTCAGCATACGGCTGCAATTGGAAGCCGAAAGGTTTTTCACGTCAATCCACACGTGTGAAGAGTCGGTCCGGATTTGCTGGAAATAACGCTCAAGGCCCAGCCCTACCGAAGCCGAAAGCTCGTGGGTAACGTCAAAGCGCCCCTGCGGCGTATAGACCACGTCGACCTCAAAATTAGGGAACTTGGCATGTTTCTCCTGCAACTTCTCGATGGAGTTGCAACGATGCAGCCAAATCTTGTCAGGATGCTGTCCGGCCTCACCCCAGGCGGCCAGAAAATCAATCAGCAAAATCAAGGCGGCCAGCAACAGCAAAAGCGGCCACAAACGTTTCATGTATTGCTTTTTCATAATCGTCATATTTATTCCACACGTTCGGGATGTGTCAAATATAATATTTTTTTGAAAAACATCCTCGCCCAAACACGCATGAATTTCACGCCCGCCCTCCGGATTCCGGAATACGGCGGCAAACACGGGCCCTCCACCCGAAAACCGCCGGAAGGCAAAACCCCCACGGACGGCACGGAGAAAAAAAAAGGTGGCTCGGAAAACAAACAGGGTAGGACCTGTATTGATTTCCGAGCCACTCTTTTTCAAATCCGCAAGGAGTGCGGCTCATGGCGCGGACTTTCCATAAAAAAGGTGAGAGAAACGCACATTGCGAATCTCTCACCGATATAATATAGTCTAAAAAGAACAAGGTCTGATCCCCTTACAGGTTGGCCAGCTCTACCACCCGGTTGATGGCAGCGTCAAGACCGTCGGCCAGCTTACCACCGGCTGAAGCAAAATGGGGAGCACCGCCACCGCCGCCCTGGATGAGTTTGGCAGCTTCGCGCACCATCTGACCGGCATTGAGCTGATGGCCGCTCACCATGTCTTTGCTCAACATGACGGTAAGCAACGGTTTTTCGTTGCTGATGCAGCCCAACACGCAGAGCAGGCGTTCGGGAATGGCAGCACTAAGCTGGAAAGCCAGGTCCTTGGCTGCCTCGGCCGGAATATCCAGACGGGCCTTAACCACCGTTACGCCATTCACCACCTCGGCCGTCTGCACAAGTTTCTGACAAAGATTCTTTACGTTTTCACGCACAAAATTCTCCATCTGTTTCTTCAGTTCGCTGTTCTCATCAATGGTCTTGTGGATTACGGCCTTCAAATCCTTGGCATTATTGAAGATTTCGCGCAGCGAAGTCAGCAGGTCGCTCTGGGCATAAGCCAAATCCTCGGCAGCCTGGCCGGTGATGGCTTCAATACGGCGCACTCCGGCAGCCACACTACCTTCGGAAAGGATGCGGAACTGACCCAGACGGCCAGTGCTCTTGGCGTGGCATCCGCCGCAGAACTCAATGCTCGTGCCAAACTGCACCACGCGCACGTGGTCGCCGTATTTCTCGCCGAACAACGCGATGGCGCCCAGCTCACGGGCCTTGTCGAGCGGCATGTCGCGATGGTCAGTCAGAGGAATGTCCTCGCGGATGCGGGCATTGACGATGCGCTCTACCTGACGCAGCTCCTCGGGCGTAACCTTCTGGAAGTGCGAGAAGTCAAAACGCAGATACTGGGGCGTAACCAGCGAACCCTTCTGCTCAACGTGTGTGCCCAACACTTCACGCAAAGCCTGGTCGAGCAAGTGTGTAGCCGTGTGGTTAGCCTCACTGCCGTGACGGGCCTCAATGTCTACACAAGCCATAAACTCTGCTTCGGGATGAGCCGGAAGTTTCTTGGTGATATGAATGGAAAGGTTGTTTTCGTGACGCGTATCAATAATTTCAACGGTCTCGTTCTCATTGACCAGCGTACCGCGGTCGCCTACCTGACCACCCATCTCGGCGTAGAACGGAGTCGTATCGAGCACCAGTTCATAAAACTCCGACTTTTTCTGCTGCACCTTGCGGTAGCGCAGAATGTGGCAGGTATATTCCGTATAATCCCAGCCTACAAACTGAGTTTCGCCGGGAGCCACCTCTATCCAGTCGCCGGTTTCAACCGAAGCCGCGTTACGGGCACGCTCCTTCTGCTTCTGCATCTCGGCGTCAAAAGTCTTTTCGTCAACCTCCAGTCCCTGCTCGTGACAAATCAGCTCGGTCAGGTCAAGAGGGAATCCATAGGTGTCAAACAGCATGAAAGCCTTCTGGCCGTCAACCACCTTCTGACCGGCCTCGCGGGTTTCGGCAATTACGGTCTCAAGCAGCGAAATACCCGTAGCCAGCGTACGCAGGAAGGAATCTTCCTCCTCCTTCATCACGCGGCTGATGAGGGTCTGCTGAGCCTTCAGTTCGGGATAGGCCTCACCCATTTCCTCCACCAAAGTAGGCAAGAGTTTGTAGATGAAGGCTTCCTTCTGGTTCAGGAAGGTATAGGCATAGCGCACGGCACGGCGCAGAATACGGCGAATAACATAACCGGCCTTGGCGTTGCTGGGCAACTGTCCGTCAGCAATGGCAAAAGCTATGGCACGCAAGTGGTCGGCCACTACGCGCATGGCGATGTCCACCTGCTCGTTGTCACCGTACTTGAAACCGGACAGCTCGCCGATTTTGCGGATGATGGGCTGGAACACGTCGGTGTCGTAGTTGGACTGCTTGCCCTGCATTACCATACAAAGGCGTTCAAAGCCCATACCGGTGTCAATCACGCGATGAGGCAGCGGCTCGAGCGAGCCATCGGCCTTGCGGTTATACTGCATGAACACGAGGTTCCAGATTTCAATAACCTGCGGATTGTCTTTATTTACCAATGAAGCACCCGGCACCTGCTTGCGGGCTTCCTCATCACGCAGGTCGATATGAATTTCAGAGCACGGACCACAAGGACCCGTATCGCCCATTTCCCAGAAGTTGTCGTGTTTGTTACCGTTGATGATGTGATCTTCGGGGAAATACTGTCCCCAATAGCCGGCCGCCTCGTTGTCGCGCTCCAACCCTTCTTCAGGCGAGCCTTCGAACACCGTCACGTACAAATTGGCGGGATTAATCTTCAGCACATCGACCAGATATTCGTAAGCCCAGCCGATGGCTTCCTTTTTGAAGTAGTCGCCAAAACTCCAGTTACCGAGCATTTCGAACATGGTGTGGTGGTAGGTGTCGTGACCTACTTCCTCCAGGTCGTTATGCTTGCCGCTTACGCGCAGACATTTCTGCGAATCCGTCTGACGGCGGGATTTGGGTTCGGCATTGCCCAGAATAATGTCCTTAAACTGGTTCATACCGGCATTGGTAAACATCAGCGTAGGGTCATCCTTGATTACCATCGGTGCGGAAGGTACAATCAAGTGCCCTTTCGACTGAAAGAACGCTTTGAAAGAGTCGCGTATTTCCTTTGAAGTCATCATATCTTTTTGTTCTGTATTTCACTAATATATTTTGCAAAGTTACTACTTTTCATTACTTTTGCAAAGGGTTGCCCCGAAAAAGTAACACATACCTTTATTCTCATTATAAAGCTCTGACTGCTATGGCACTCAACACCAACAAGAACCTCAAACTCTTTTATTCAATTAAAGAAGTGGCAGAAATGTTCGGCGTCAACGAAACGCTGCTGCGCTACTGGGAAAAGGAGTTTCCGCAAATCTGCCCCAAAAAGGCGGGTCGGCAGGTGAGACAATATACCCAGGCGGACATTGAGCAGATACGCATTGTATATGACCTGGTCAAGGTGAGAGGCCTCAAGATTTCGGCTGCCCGCGAACTGCTCCGCAAAAACAAGGAAGGCACGCAGCAGACCCTCGACGTGGTGAGCCGCCTGCGCAAAATCCGGCAGGAGCTGGAAGCCATCCGTACCGAGCTGGGGCAACTGGAATAAAACTCCGTATTCTTCTCTTCTTCTGCCACCGCAGCTTTCCTCTTTTTTCCGGAACGCCACTCCCCCTCTTCTTTCCTATTTTTCTATCTCAATTCTCCATGGACAACAAAGGTTTCACCCTCCGCAAGCGTCTGCGCAGCTTTGGCTACGCCTTCAAGGGGCTCAGGCTCCTGTGCCGGGGCGACAATGCCCGCATCCAGCTGGCCGTGGCCCTGGCGGCTGTCGGCATGGCCTGGTGGCTCCACTGCTCGGCTACGGAATGGGCCCTGATACTGGTGTGCATGGGCGGCGTATTGGGCGGCGAGGCGTTTAACACGGCGCTCGAAGCCCTGGCCGACCGCGTTTCGCCACAATTCGACCCGCTCATCGGGCGCGCCAAGGACCTGGCCGCCGGGGCCGTACTGCTGTGGGCCCTCGTCTCCACCGGCGTGGGACTGCTCATTTTCCTCCCCAAACTGCTGGCGCAGGCCGGCTTGTAACTCCAAAGAAAAACTGAAATGGACAAAAATAACAAACAAGAAGACTTGAGCTGGAAAGTGCTCCACAGCGAGTACCTCTTCCGCTGCCCCTGGCTCACGGTCAGACGCGACGCCGTAGAGCTGCCCAACGGGCACACCATTCCCGACTACTACGTGCTGGAATATCCCGACTGGGTGAACACCATTGCCCTGACCGACGACGACCAGTTCGTCATGGTGCGCCAGTACCGCCACGGCCTGCGCTACACGGGCTACGAGCTTTGTGCCGGCGTCTGCGAAAAGGGCGAAACGCCCGAGCAGGCCGCACGCCGCGAACTGCTGGAAGAAACGGGCTTTGGCGGCGGCACGTGGCAAAGCCTCTTGGACATTTCGGGCAACACGAGCACTACCAACAACCTGACCCACTGCTTTCTGGCCACGGGCGTCAGGCGCCTGCAACAGCCGCACCTCGACTACTCCGAAGACCTGCGCACCACCCTGCTCAGCCGGCAGGAAGTTTTCCGGCTGCTCCAAAGCGGACATTTCAAGCAATCACTCATGGCCGCCCCGCTTTGGAAATATTTTGCCACCTGCGGCCCGCTGCCCGAGTAAGCCAGGCACGCCATACCCGGCGCCCCTACTCCATCCGTAAAAGCTCTTTTCGTCCCCATTCCGCGCCGCTTTACAGCGTAACCGTCAGCAGGAACTCGCGTCCATTCAGTCCGTAACGATACACGTAGGTATTGAGCTGGCTGTACACGGTATAGCGATAGCTACGCACATTGAGCAGATTGTTCAGCTCCAGGCGCAAACGGAGCTTGGGCTTCCTGAACTTATACTCCAGCGCTGCATCCAGAAAGGAAAACGACTGGCTATCCCCGCCGCCGGGCAAGCTGTTGCGCTGCCACTCTCCGCTCACCTCCATTCGCCACGCGCTCCAAAGCGTATAGGCCACGCGCCACTGCTGGCTCCAGCTGCCGAAACGGCTGTCCGTACCATTGCCACGCAACCGGTTCTGCTGATAGGCCAGACGCCATTCGGCCTGAAGCGGCTCAATGGGATTCGTACTGAACCTGCCGCCCACGGTGTAATGGCTGCCGTAGGTGGTGACAAAACGGTCTTGGCTCCAGCTGCGGTTCTGCTGCCAGCCATACGCCCCGTCCACCGAAAGGCGGGTTTTCAGCGAAAGGATATATTTGAAAAGCGAAGCCTCCGCCGTGACGGCATCGGCGGGGTGGGGGGGGGGCCCCCCCCCCAGGCGCCCGTCATCGCTACTGACCTGCTGTCCGCGCACCACGCTGCTGAAACGGCGGTTGTAACCGGCTTGCGCCGTAAAATGCCAGAAGGAGAGCGGTTCCTGCCAGCTGTAGGAAAGGTCGGCACTCATTATTCTGTACTGCCCCAATACCCCTGAGCGGGCACTTATCGTGCGATAATCCGTCTGGATGGGGGCCGTCAGCAGGTCAGCAATGTCGCCAAAGCCATGCTGCTGCCGGCTGGTGGCCCGCCACTCCACCTGTCCACTGGGCACGTAAATCATCTCCAGCCACCAGTCGGCACAAAACTTCTGGGCCTGAACCGCCAAATCGCGTGCCGTGTTATGATAATGCTGGGCAATCAAGGTCAGCGGCACGGCCAGCGTAGCCCGAAAGCGCCGACCGGCCGTCTGATACTCCAGCTGCGGACTGGCCGACAGCGTGCCGTCCCATCCCTGCAGCGCATTGACCGCCAACGTATCGCCCTGCCACCGGGTTTGCAGCCGGTTGGCCTTGGCCATAAGTTTTACGGGGAGCGCCAGCGTCAGGGCCGGCAGCAACTGATAGCCGGTATAAAAGGTTTCCTCGGTATAAAAATGATGGCCATAGGCCCGCTGCCGGCTGGCCCCCCCCGAAACC
>ERZ780034.241-NODE-241-length-21889-cov-6.43075_pt1 | contig 21889 bp, 18 predicted proteins | sample MGYA00511855_ERZ780034 | MGnify/ENA primary metagenome ERZ780034 (study PRJEB29588, sample SAMEA2148024) | human gut metagenome | biome: human gut; feature: human-associated habitat; material: faeces | place: Denmark | collected 2008/2010 ...
GGACTGAACGGATATCACCGGAAATGCTGAACGGGTATCCGCCGGAATATGCACATAATAATTGAGGTTTGATTGTATTCACTGCCGCAAAGCTACAACCAAACCTCAAAGTGTAAAAGGTGCATTTCTTCGAATGCTTACGTAAAATATACATTCTGTATTCAAAAAATATACGTTTTTCAGTCGATGGACATAACAAACTTGGGGTTTTCTTTAGAAATCTCCACCCAGAAAAAATAAACCTGATAAACTAATAGATAGAAACATACTCAATCTGTATTCCATGAAGACTCCATCCCGTGTCATTTCTCCCGTTTCATGCGGTATTTCCGCAGATTTTCTGTAAGTTTGTAATGGCTTTCTTATTTCCTTATAATAAGGGCTTTGGGAGAATTACCCGATTTTGAGGTAATGATTTGGCAACTGTGCCATTTGCAGTGTTCTGTCATGAATTGCATTCAAATAACTCTTTCTGATGCAAAGGTAATACTATTTCTTTAAAATCGGAGATTAAAATTGAATTTTAAGTGAATCAAGAAACATTGTAATAATTCAACATCTGTATTCTTAAATCCATTAATTGGCATTGCTCTTTTGAATATCGTTTTGATGATTTTAATTTATGAAGGACAGACTTTAAGGGTTCTGCTAGACCTAATTGGGCTGCAACCTCATCAGCCTTTATTTCAATCATCATAGTACCAGCTGTGCTTAAAGCTTCATTAAAATAATGAATTATGTGACCTACTTCATGGGCAATTGCTGCCATCTTTTCCATCTCAGTGAAATTAAACAACTCATATAGTTCAGGAGAGAGAATAATTGCTACAAATACAGCACGCTGAACTCCATCAGATTTGACATCAATAGAATATGCAAATGTGTCGTTGCTTAGCCCTTCGATTAGAGGAACATTTTCCTGTAGTTTGTATTGAGAAACGGTGTAACAATCTATGCACAACGCACTTAAATGAGTGTATTTCTGATATAATATAGACCTAAATCTCTGTTCAAACTCCTGAAAAATATTATCAGAAGTATGATTGTTGAATAACTTATTGGTTGAGTTGGACATAAACTATTGCAATAATCCTATAGTAAAAATTTGCGTATATATCATTTTGAACATATAATCATAAAAACATAATTCTTTAGATTTTTTACTTTCCCAGTTAATGGTTGTCCTGCTATTTGATTATTATTGGGTAATATCGAATTAGATATTGAACTTTCAATTAGATTTTTTAAATATGACGTTTTAATTGCATATCCTACATTTTCTGCATCCTTGTGTTTGGCGTTCACAATACCAATAAGATTTCCCTTGTTGTCAAACAAAGGACCACCGCTATTGCCTGGTTGAATAGGAGCTGAAATCTGATATAAGGAGACATCACCTTGAAATCCTGTTTTTGAGCTTATGACGCCTGTTGTTAATTTAATCTCATCTCCCATTGTACTAGTCAAAGGATAACCTAAAACAAAGACATCCTCGCCAACATCAGAAACAGATGTTTTAACATTATAGGGAATTGAACCAAAACCTTTAAAATTATTGTCAGAAATCTGTAATAATGCAAGGTCATTGTATTTATCAGTAGCAATAATGATTGCATTATATTTAGGAGTGAAGTCTCCTTTTATTCCTTTAATGGATATTGATTTGGCATTTTCAATTACATGATAGTTCGTTACAACATATCCATTGTTTAAAGCAAATCCAGTTCCAGACCACTCTTTAGGATTTTTAATATTTTCATCTTCAATGTCATTTACATACATATCAACAGTAGGATAAGTTTTTATAAATGAACATTTAAAATGTACTTTAAAACCTGCTTGATAATTACGTCCCATATCATAGCGTAGTTGTCTGTCTGGGATAGAGTATTTGACATCAAAAAAAGTACTTTCTTTTAGAACAAAACGTTTCGAATCTGTAACATTACTTCCTTTCCAAAATAGATTATAGTTATATACGGGTGTGTTTCCTATCTTTTTTATTGTTACTTGGTCATTTTTAAAAACCTTAAATTCTCCGTTCACATTTTTGTATACTAACATTGTTAGGTTTGTTGTTTCTGATGGAAACTCTTGGTAAGCATTTTCGCCCCACTGCTCAATGTTTACATCATATACACCTTCTATTGGATCAAGGCTTTGGATATGGCTTTCAAAATACGACATCAATTCTTGCACATTAGTAGGAGATATCTGTGCAGATAATTCTTGTGCTGATGAGACTAGTATCAACACGAAAATAAATAGAAGTTTCTTAATCTGTTCCATTTGTTTATAAGTTTCATATATTATCCAACTAAAAGCGTGAACTGTATGCCACACTCTTACTTGAAGGTCGTAGGAAACCTCGGATACGGGTGTAACAATAGCAGCCCACGCTATAGCGTGAGAACCACTATGCTATCCTTGTATCCAATTTGAAAATTTCCTACGTTTTCAAGTACAAGATGAGCATAACGCTTCTTCTTTTTTCTCGTATGTCTTGGAAAGGGTTGCCCCAATCCTAATACAAAAGTATAAAAAATCCGTGATATGTGACCAACTATCACGGACTTTATTTTGATTTACAACTTAATACCTCTGTTTTGCATTTTTGTCGGTAATCCCAATGCTTCCATAAACTCGTCTTTTTTGCGTCTGAACCAACTTACATGTGAAACGCCGTCTATTTTGAGGTCAAATGTTCCATCCGAAGTTTCTTTAAGTGAACAAACCGAACCATCAGTCTTAAAGAGCTGTCGGAATTCAGAAGAATAGAGTTTACCTTTAATGGTGACATCCTTAAACATACACAGCTTTTTGATTAGCCCATCGCTAAAATTCAGAGTTTTACGCAAAAACTTGATAGTAGGCATTAGCTTTTCAACATAGGGGAAGTAGCGTTTGACAAAATCCGTAAATTCCGACAGTTTTCGGTGCTGCTGTTCGTAAGCATTTTTCATTTCCTGTATCTGCTTGGCATGTTGTACCTCTCGTTGTATGGCTTCTTCTTCAAGTTCCTTTATGCGGTTTTGCAGATCTTCATTCCTGTGTTCAAACTCTTTCAGTTTACCACCACCGAAAATAGAACCGACCTTTGCCACGAATGCGGCTTTCGCTTCCGTCTTGGCTGCTTCCAGTTTCTCTGACTTGACCTCCTGCCTTACCTCGCCAAGCTGTTGTTCTGCCTGTTGCTGCTCTGTCTGTAACTGTTGTACATTGGCTTCGAGTTCACCCGTCTGCCGTATCAAATCACGGTAGTATTGGGCGGTTGTTGTATGGCGTGCTTCCGAGCCACGCACACCACGTTGCAGGCCATATTTCTCCATTGCTTTTGCATAACTGTCGTGATATGTTACCAGCTTCTCACGTGTCAATACATCGTCAGCACACAGACGCACGGTATTGGCTTTCTTGCGGTAGGAGCGTTTACCTTCCGTCTGCTTTTTCTTGGCTTTCCTGCGCTCTCCTGTTACTATCGGTACAACAGTGGCATGAATGTGCGGTGTGTGCTCATCCATGTGCAGGACTGCCGAAATAATATTCCCCTTGCCAAAGATACAATGAAGCCATATGTCTTCTTCATAATTCCTCTTCACTCTTACTTTTCGCTATTTTTTAAACTGACATCACCCATCATCGTAACAGTACTAGATCAATCATCTAGCCGCATTTCTCCCGTTTCATGCGGTATTTCCGCAGATTTTCCGTAAGTTTGTCGGCCGAAAAACAACATAACTACATCATATCATGGGTCTACTATCATCATTATTCGGCGGAAAATCATCCGAAGAGAAACAAGCCGCCACACAAGAAGAAAAGAATTTCGATACGCTGAAATACGACGGCATCCGTGCCCGTAACATCCATCAGCTTCCCTATGCCATCAAATGTTTCGAAAATGCTATCCGACTGAAAGAAGAACCGGAAACCATGATGTTACTGGCTAACGCCTACCTTCAGACGGATGCTACCGACGATGCCCGTACCACATTGGACAGACTGGTAGAGATACAACCTGACCATCTGGAAAACCTGCTGGCCTTGGCACGGGTATGCTATCTGCAGGCAGACTACACAAGTATGGACATCGCCTGCCAGAAAGCCATCAAACTGGATGAAACGAATGCCACATCCTATTACATGGCCGCACAGGCATACCGTGGATTGCAAAATCCCATCCAAGCCATTGTCATGCTGACCAAAGCCATTGTTCTGAATGAAAATTATCTGGAAGCATACCTCTTACGGGCAGAAGTCCTGTGGGACATGAGACAGGCCAACGATTCCTTGGAAGACATAGAACATGTGTTTACCATTCACCCGGATAATGAAGACGCTCTATTACTGAAAGGTAAAATCCAAGCCGCCCTCGGAAACAAGGATGCTGCCTTCGAAGCATTCAATCAAGTACTTGAAAACAACCCTTTCAATGAAAACGCTTACCTGCTAAAAGGAGAACTACACATCGAACTGAAAGAATTGGATGCTGCCATCGAAAACTATACCGAAGCCATCGAACTGATGCCCGAAAACGCCAGACTCTATCAGGAACGGGGAAGAGCCAGACTGCTGAAAGGAGACAAGAAAGGCTCAATAGAAGATATGAAGAAAGCCATCAGTCTGGATCCGGAAAAAGAAAATCTTATCAACGGAAATTTTCACAATTTCGAAACACCAGCAAGCCCGATTTAAAAAATCCAAGAAAAAAAATTCATAATTCTCTTGTTTTTTCAAGAAAAGTATTACTTTTGCAACGTAAACAATAACAAAATAACAAACAATGAGAACTTTTGCGACATACTTCTTTTTTTACTTCTTTTACTTTTACTTTAGCAATGAAGTGAAGCGGGAGTTCGCATGCGTATATTAAGAGAATAGAATAATAGAATAGAAAATAAACGAATCCCGCTTCCGAGTGAAGACGGGATTTTTTTTTAGCCAAAACACAATGAAGAAGATAGCCATTCAAGGAGTACTGGGGTCGTATCACGATATTGCTGCCCACAAGTATTTCAAGGACGAAGAAATTGAACTGATTTGCTGCAACACGTTCGAAGATGTATTCGAGAACATGCGGAAAGACAGCAATGTCATCGGTGTAATTGCCATCGAGAATACCATCGCCGGCAGTCTGCTGCACAATTACGAACTGCTACGCAACAGCGGCGCCACCATCATCGGAGAACACAAGCTCCGCATCAGCCACAGCATCATGTGTCTGCCCGATGAAAACTGGAATGACTTGACAGAAGTCAATTCACACCCAGTCGCACTGGCACAATGCCGAGAATTCCTCCAGCAACATCCGGGACTGAAAGTAGTAGAGACAGAAGATACGGCAGGAAGTGCCGAGAATATCAGCAAGAACCAACTGAAAGGCCATGCGGCCATCTGCTCAAAATATGCTGCCGAACTCTATGGCATGAAAATATTACAGGAAGGTATCGAAACCAATAAGCATAACTTCACCCGTTTCCTGGTAGTCTGTGACCCTTGGATGGCCGACGAACTGAAAGACCGTTCCAGAATCAATAAGGTCAATCTGGTTTTCTCGCTGCCACATAGTGAAGGAAGTCTTTCGCAAGTTCTGTCTATCTTTTCATTCTATAAAATCAACCTGACCAAGATACAGTCATTGCCTATAATCGGCCGTGAATGGGAATACCTGTTCTACGTAGACATCATGTTCAATGATTATTTGAGATACAAACAGGCCATCGATGCCGTTACCCCATTAACTAAAGCACTGAAAATTTTAGGAGAATATGCAGAAGGAGAATCAACATTATAACATACAGCCTGCCGACCGTCTGGCAAGCGTAAGCGAATACTACTTCAGCCGCAAACTGAAAGAAGTGGCACGAATGAATGCTGAAGGAAAAGATGTTATCAGTCTGGGTATCGGAAGTCCGGACATGCCGCCTTCTCCAGAAACCATCGAGGTATTGTGTGAAAATGCACGGAAAGCCGACGCACATGGCTACCAGCCTACCGTAGGTATTCCGGAACTCCGCCGTGCCATGGCCGACTGGTACAAACGGTGGTATAACGTAGACCTGGACCCGGCTACCGAAATCCAACCGCTCATCGGTTCGAAGGAAGGTATCCTGCACGTCACTCTGGCTCTGGTAAACCCGGGTGACCAGGTACTGGTTCCGAATCCGGGATATCCCACCTACACCTCACTAAACCGGATCTTAGGCAGTGAAATCGTGACTTACGACCTGCAGGAAAACAACCACTGGCAACCCGATTTCGAACAGCTGGAACAAATGGACCTGAGCTGGGTAAAAATCATGTGGACCAACTATCCGAACATGCCGACCGGTGCCAACGCTACCCTGGAACTGTACCAACGTCTGGTGGATTTCGCCCGCCGACACAACATAGTCATCGTCAATGACAATCCGTACAGCTTCATCCTGAATAAGAAACCTATCAGTATTCTGAACATCCCGGGAGCTAAAGAATGCTGTATCGAATTCAATTCGATGAGTAAAAGCCACAATATGCCTGGATGGCGCGTCGGCCTCCTTGCCACCAACGCCACTTTCGTTCAATGGATTCTGAAAATCAAAAGTAACATCGACTCCGGTACATTCCGTCCGATGCAGCTGGCAGCCGCCCAAGCTTATCAGAACAGCACAGAATGGCACGAGGAAGCCAATATCCAGGTATATAGCCGCCGGAGAAAACTGGCTGAAGATATCATGACTACCTTGGGATGTACTTTCGACCCGGAACAGGTAGGTATGTTCCTGTGGGGAAGAATCCCAGACAGCTATGCCGATGTAGAAGAACTGACCGAAAAGGTGCTTCAGGAAGCCCGTGTATTCATCACACCGGGGTTCATCTTCGGCAGTAACGGAAAACGTTACATCCGTATCTCGCTTTGTGCCAAAGAAAACAGACTGGCCGAAGCCTTGAAAAGAATCAAAAACATCATGTAAAACTATAAATACCTTTCATTATGGAACTCGATTTACAACCCATCGTATTGGAAGGCGTACCTAGCGAACGTCCGTTGGTTATCGCCGGTCCTTGCAGCGCCGAAACAGAAGAACAAGTCATGAGCACTGCCCGCCAGCTGGCAAATAAAGGAATAAAGATTTTCCGTGCAGGAATCTGGAAACCACGTACCAAACCAGGAGGTTTCGAAGGTATCGGTGTAGACGGACTGGCCTGGTTGAAAGAAGTAAAAAAAGAAACAGGTATGTATGTCACTACCGAAGTGGCTACTGCCAAACACGTATACGAATGCCTGAAAGCCGGTATCGATCTGCTGTGGATTGGTGCACGTACCACAGCCAATCCGTTTGCAGTGCAGGAAATAGCCGACGCACTGAAAGGAGTGGACATACCGGTACTTATCAAAAATCCGGTCAACCCTGATCTGGAACTGTGGATAGGTGCTTTGGAACGTATCAACAATGCCGGACTGAAACGCATCGGAGCCATCCACCGCGGTTTCTCATCCTACGACAAGAAAATCTACCGTAACCTGCCACAATGGCACATTCCTATTGAACTGCGCCGTCGTATTCCCAATCTGCCGATTCTGTGCGACCCAAGCCATATCGGCGGCAAACGTGAACTGGTAGCTCCGTTGTGCCAACAGGCTATGGACTTAGGATTCGACGGACTGATTGTGGAATCACACTGCACTCCCGATGCAGCCTGGAGTGATGCTTCCCAACAGGTTACCCCAGATGTACTCGACTACATTCTGAATCTGTTGGTTATCCGCAGTGAACATCAGACTACTGAAAATCTGAACGAACTTCGCCGCCAGATTGACGAATGCGACAACGACCTGATGGAAATCCTGGCCAAGCGTATGCGCGTCTGCCGAGAAATCGGTACGTTCAAGAAAGAACACAACATGACCATCCTCCAGACTGGACGTTACAACGAAATCCTTGACAAACGAGGCGCACAAGGCTCTCTGTGCGGCATGGATGCCGAATTCATCAAACAGGTATTCGAAGCTATCCACGAAGAAAGCGTCCGTCAGCAGATGGAAATTATCAACAAATAACAGGCAAGACTGCAGCGAAGGAGGCATTCACACTTCTTCGCTCTTTCCCCTGCCAACCAAGCTATAAAAATATGAGAATATTGATCTTAGGAGCCGGAAAAATGGGCTCTTTCTTTTCAGATGTATTGAGTTTCGAACACACCGTAGCCGTATACGACATCAACCCTCAACACCTGCGGTTCATGTACAACTGCTACCGATTTACCTCAATCGACGAAATTTCCGAATTCAAACCGGAGCTGGTCATCAATGCCGCTACCGTGAAATACACGCTGGAAGCTTTTCGTCAGGTTCTTCCGGTGCTTCCAACAGATTGTATCATCAGCGACATCGCTTCGGTAAAAACCGGACTGAAAACTTTCTATGAGAATTCCGGATTCCGTTACGTATCCACTCACCCGATGTTCGGACCGACTTTTGCCAGCTTGGACAAGCTGAGTACTGAAAATGCCATTATCATCAAGGAAGGCGACCACTTAGGCAAAATTTTCTTCAAGGACCTGTACCAACGCCTAGGTCTGAACATTTTCGAATACACGTTCGAGGAACACGACGAAACAGTGGCTTACTCCCTGTCTATTCCGTTCGTTTCCACATTTGTCTTTGCGGCTGTCATGAAGCACCAGGATGCACCGGGTACTACTTTCAAACGCCATATGGCCATTGCCAAAGGAGTATTGAACGAAGACGATTATCTGTTGCAGGAAATCCTTTTCAACCCGCATACACCGGCCCAAGTAGAAGGTATCCGTACCGAGTTAAATGAACTGTTGGATATCATCAGCAAAAAAGACGCCCAAGGGATGCACAATTACCTCACCAAAATCCGGGAAAAAATCAAATGATTTGACCGAACAACATATATACAGACGAAAAAGGCTGCCCGATAAGGCAGCCTTTTTCATTTTCCTATAATATGTTTCCTAGAAGCGGTAACCCACCGTCAGGAAGAAACCTAAATTCTTTTCATCTGAATCTTCAAACGGAGATATAAAACCATACTGTCCACTCAGATTCAACAGAATGTGGTCGCCAAATTCAGCACCGACACCATATTGAAGTCCCAAATCAAAACGTTTGGCACCATCATCTCCAAAATAATCAGACTTTAAATCATCATACTTAACCTTTCCGCCCAATCCAATACCGATATAAGGACCTGCATTGACTACAAAGTTCACATCGTCGGCAATAGGCATCTTATAAGCCGCTAAAATAGGGATATCCAAATAACATGGAGTTGCCTTTAAGTCACCTTTTTTTGCTCCTTTACCTGTAAACATCAATCCTGACTGTACAGAGAAAGATGTAGCTACTGGAAGGTCAATTCCAACACCAAGTGTATAGCCTACCTTTGCATCCATTTCAGATTTCGTCAGATTGGTAATAGACATACCGGCTCTTACATCTATCCGAGCCTGTGAGAAACCTATCACGGCTACCATAGCCAATACCAGTGTACATAAAACCTTTTTCATAGTAACAAGCTATTTAATCCCTGCCCAGTCCTTCACTGGACAATTCGGTTGTCAAGGAAGCGTAGAAGGAGTCCTTTCTGTTACAAAAGATACGCTCCGCATTCACTTTGAAAACGAATATAGCAATTTAACTTTTAAATCACAACATTCTTATCGAACAAAAAATCCGATTTAACACTATATTTGTCAAATCATCTACGTTTTCTTGCTTTTCAGTAGATTTCTCCTTCTACAGACTTTAAAGAACGAACTTAAAGCTTAATCTTTTTCTTCACTGTTTTCGACTCATTATGCAAACGGTCCAAAGCCGTTACCACATACTGATACTTTGTCTTTCCATCCTCGTAAGGCAACTTATAAAATGTATCCCGAGTAATCTTGACAATGTGTGAAGGGTCACTGATATTGATTTTTTCACCGTTCTTGAAGCGATAGACTACATACTGTACAGCTTCATCCATTTCATCCTTTGCTTTCGGAGCTGTCCAAAAAAGGATATATCCATCAGCTGTCCATACCGGCTTCAACTTACGCACCTTCCCCGGAGCCTTATCATCCATAAAAGGAGAAGTAGGTACCAAAGCCGGATATTTATGGTATTCCTGCACCAACAAGTCCCGATAATTTCCCGGATTATTGACTACCGCAGCAGCATACCACTGGCAACTACCCTGAACAGTAGACAACGAACGTTGTAACTGGTATTTTGCAGGCATCTGGTGCTGATTAGGATTCTTCACATCCGCTTTCTGAACTGTACGCATCACATCCTGTCCGATAAACAAAGGGCGGGAGGCAGAATTTTTCGCCCACCAGCGTATCAGGGTGTCATAATCAGCAGCCGGATGACCGATTTCCCAATAAATTTGCGGAATGTTATAATCAATCCAACCGTTGTTCACCCACAACAGAACGTCGGCATACAAATCATCGTAATTCTGCAAACCTTTGGTATCGCTACCATTCGGATCATTCTTCTTATTCCGATAGATACCGAATGGGGAAACACCAAATTTCACCCAAGGCTTGCAGGCACGTACCGTTTCATGGATTTCCTTAATCAGTACATTTACATTGTCACGGCGCCAGTCATCTCGATTACGGAATCCGCGTCCATAGGCTGCGAAACTTATATCATCCGGAAACTTCTCACCCGGATTCGGATAAGGATAAAAATAATCGTCCATATGAATGGCATCCACATCGTAACGGGTTACGATATCGCGTACAATCTTACAGATATATTTCCGTGACTCCGGATATCCCGGGTCAAAATAAAGCTGACCGTTATAGCTGACAATCAGATTCGGATAACGGTTGACAGGATGTGATGGCGACAAGGCACCAGTACCTTTTGTCTTGGCCCGGTAAGGATTAATCCAAGCATGCAATTCCATCCCCCGTTTGTGACACTCTTCAATCATAAACTGAAGCGGATCCCACATCGGTGAAGGTGCCTTTCCCTGTACACCTGTCAGGAAACGGCTCCAAGGTTCATACGAAGAACGATAAAGGGCATCTCCCTCAGCACGAACCTGAAAAATAATAGCATTGATACCTGCCTTCTGCAAGTTATCCAATTGTTGAATTAATGTCTGCTGCATTTGGGCAGTCGGCATTCCCTGAAACTGTCCGTTCACACATTGTATCCACGCTCCACGAAACTCACGCTTCGGATAACGTACCTGAGCGAACATGGCACTACCTCCTAACCAAGCTAACAATAAGAGCAAGAAAAATTTTAATTTCATCATTATAATCGAATAGTTTTTGATAAGTTTTTAACGAAAGGCAAAGATAACTAAAATATAAAACCGGAAATACAGCTTTTGACAGAATAAAACAAAGATTCTACAAATATCGCTATCTTTTATAAGTTGGGATGCGGCTCGGAATAGTCAATCTGAAAAACTTTGTCTTTCGCTTGCCTCTCCACTCGCCTTTCACTACCTTTTCATAAGCTAGGATGCGGCTCGGAATAGTCAATCTGAAAAACTTTGTTTTTCGCTTGCCTCTCCACTCGCCTTTCACTACCTTTGCATACTCACATAATATCGGAAGAAGCATGTCTGAAAGTAAATATATATCCATCAAGGGAGCCAGAGTCAATAACCTGAAGAATATCGATGTAGACATACCACGCAACAAACTGGTTGTTATCACCGGACTGTCCGGATCCGGCAAATCTTCTCTTGCCTTTGATACCCTGTATGCCGAAGGACAACGCCGCTACGTAGAAAGTCTGTCGGCTTACGCCCGTCAGTTTTTGGGCAGAATGAGTAAACCCGAATGCGATTTCATCAAAGGAATTCCCCCTGCAATAGCCATCGAACAGAAGGTTATCAGCCGTAACCCACGCTCTACAGTAGGAACTTCTACAGAAATCTATGAATACTTGCGTCTGCTTTTTGCCCGTGTGGGAAAGACTTATTCGCCGGTTAGCGGACAACTGGTCAAGAAAGACAGCCCGGAAGATATTGTCAACTGCATGCTTTCTTACCCGAAAGGTACCCGATATACAGTACTGACCCCCATTTTACCCCGTGAAGGACGTACAACCGCCGAACAGATAGAAATGGACATGAAACAAGGGTTTAATCGGCTGGAGGTGAATGGAGAAATAATCCGTATTGAGGAATACACCTACAATGCCCAAGATACCATTTATCTGCTGGTAGACCGTATGAGCTGTGACAATACCAAAGATGCCATGAGCCGCCTGACTGATTCGGCAGAAACAGCCATGTTCGAAGGCGACGGTGTCTGCCTGCTCCGCTTCTACCTGCCAGAAGGAACCACCCGCTTGCATTCTTTCAGTACTAAATTCGAAGCGGACGGCATCCATTTTGAAGAACCAACAGACCAGATGTTCTCATTCAACTCACCGGTAGGAGCCTGTCCTACCTGCGAAGGATTCGGCAAAATCATCGGTATAGATGAGCACCTCGTAATACCAAACCGGGCACTGAGTGTATATGATGGAGCCGTATTATGCTGGCGAGGAGAAAAGATGGGCGAATGGCTCACTGAATTCCTTCGGGAAGCTCCAGCCCACGACTTTCCAATATTTACTCCCTATTACGAACTGACACAGGAACAGAAAGATTATCTGTGGCACGGACCACGCGAGAAAGTATGTATTGATTCTTTCTTCAAAATGCTGGAAGAAAACCAATACAAGATACAATACCGAGTCATGCTGGCCCGTTACCGAGGTAAAACCGTCTGTCCTACCTGCCACGGTAGCCGTCTGAAAAAAGAAGCTGATTATGTGAAAGTAGGCGGATGTAATATCTCCGAACTGGTAGAAATGCCTATCTATCAGTTACAGGAGTTTTTCCGGAATCTGCAACTGGATGAACACGACACAGCCATCGCCCAACGCTTGTTGAACGAAATCAATAACCGGTTGAACTTCCTGCAGGATGTGGGTCTGGGCTATCTTACCTTGAACCGTCTCAGCAATACTCTTTCCGGTGGTGAAAGTCAACGTATCAACCTGGCTACATCGTTGGGAAGCAGTCTGGTAGGTTCCCTGTACATCCTTGATGAACCCAGTATCGGCCTGCATAGCCGTGATACTCACCGGTTGATTAAAGTGTTACGTCAACTCCAGCAATTGGGCAATACGGTAGTGGTAGTAGAACATGACGAAGAAATCATCCGTGCCGCTGACTACATCATCGACATCGGTCCGAAAGCTGGACGTCTGGGAGGAGAAATCGTCTACCAGGGCGATTTAAAGGATTTAAAGAAAGGTAGTAACAGTTACACCGTAAAATACCTGTTGGGCGAAGAAACCATCAGTCTGCCTGTCAGCCATCGTCCGTGGAACAACTACATCGGTATCAAGGGAGCTCGCGAAAACAACCTGAAAGGAATTGATGTACGCTTCCCGCTCAATGTGATGACCGTCGTCACCGGTGTAAGCGGTTCCGGGAAAAGTACGCTTGTTCGAGATGTCTTCTACAAGGCATTGAAACGGGAATACAGCGAAGCCAGCGACCGTCCCGGCGAATTCATTTCGTTGGAAGGCGATTTGAAAGCTGTCAAGGACATCGAATTTGTCGACCAGAATCCGATAGGCAAATCATCCCGAAGCAATCCGGTAACGTATGTCAAGGCCTACGATGAAATCCGAAAACTGTTTGCCGACCAACCCCTGGCCAAACAGATGGGCTATACAGCCGGCTATTTTTCCTTCAATACAGAAGGAGGACGTTGTGAAGAATGTAAGGGAGAAGGTACGGTTACGGTAGAAATGCAGTTCATGGCTGATCTGGTACTGGAATGCGAATCCTGCCATGGCAAACGTTTCAAAACAGATACACTGGAAGTAAAATTCGAAGGAAAAAACATCTATGATATTCTGGAGATGACTGTCAACCAAGCCATCGAATTCTTTACCGAACACGGACAGAAAAAGATTGTAAAGAAACTGTTGCCGTTACAGGATGTAGGTTTGGGATACATCAAATTGGGACAATCCTCCTCCACCCTGTCAGGCGGTGAAAACCAGCGTGTGAAACTGGCCTATTTCCTAAGTATCGAAAAGTCACAGCCCACCATCTTCGTTTTCGACGAACCTACTACCGGCTTACATTTCCACGATATCAAGAAATTGTTGGAAGCTTTCGATGCCCTTATCAGCCGCGGACATACCATTGTCATCATCGAACACAATCTGGATGTCATCAAATGTGCAGACTATGTTATCGATTTAGGACCGGAAGGAGGAGATAAAGGAGGTAATCTGGTCATAGCCGGTACACCGGAAGAAGTAGCACAATGTGCCGCCTCGTACACCGGCCAGTACCTGAAAGAGAAAATGGGAGAATAGCATCCATCAACTGTTGCTGTCGGAAGCGGCACGAATACGACTCAAGGTAGAAAGCGTAATTCCCAGGTACGAAGCAATAAATCCGAGATTGGTCCGTTGACAAACATAAGGGAACTGTTTCTGGAATTCTTCGTACCGCTCCTTGGCCGGAAGAGTCAACCGTTCCTTGTGGCTACGGTGCAGACGCCTATATTCGTTCTGATGGATTACCCGACCCCAGTTACAGAACTCCAAGTTTGTTTCAAACAGACGGGTTAAATCCGTCAGTGCTATCCGGTAGGCCTCCACCTCTTCCAAGGTCTCTACAAACTCTTCACTTTTCTTCTGGTAATACAGTTCATCCATACTGAAAACAATCCCTCCTTCGCAAGAGAACGAAGTGGTAATTTCTTCTCCATCTACCAACCAAAAAGAACGTGTCATTCCTTTCTCGATAAAATAAGCATATTTACAGAACCTGTTTTCCTGAATCAACTGATACCTTTTCGGGAAATGACACAAAGTGACACACTTCATCAACTCCTCTACCGTTTCATCGGATATAGGACACAAACTCCTCATGTGTTCGATTACAGTCTTCATAATCATTCAATCCATTTTCTGATTTTTGCCATTCGGTACAAATCGTTCCGTCAATACAACAATAAACGATTATCACCCAAGTGAAAAACTTTTCGCACTTGGGTGATAAGATGTAAAGGAGAAATATATTCCCCATTATTTCAATACTTCCGCCAATTTGGCATCCAAGGCTTCACCTTCCAGACCAGACGCCAGAATCACACCCTCCGGATTAATAAGATAATTCTTCGGAATCCACTTAATGACATACAAGTCGGCTACAGGAGTATTCCAACCCTGCAGGTCTGAGACATGTGTCCAAGTCAATCCATCTTTCTCAATAGCAGCTACCCAAGGTTCCTTTTTCCGGTCAAGTGAAACTCCCAACACAGTAAAATTCTTATCCTTGTATTTCTTGTAGGCAGCTACAATATTCGGATTCTCCTTACGGCAGTCCGGACACCAGGAAGCCCAAAAGTCCACCAGTACATACTTTCCTCTCAACGAAGATAAACTGACCGGTTTTCCATCCGGATCATTCAAGGTAAAATCAGGAGCCGTTGCACCCACACGCAAGTTAACCAACCGTCCTAACAAGTCATCAATCTGTTTCACATATACTGTTGTATCCAATGAAGCATCGAACTTATCGCGGATAGCCTTCACTCCATCATAATCCATACGGGTAGCGAAGTTACGCATAAACAGGTACGCGCTTACCGGAGAAGCCGGATGTGCGGTAACCAGACTGTCAATGTCATAACCTTCCTCACCCACCAGTTTCTCGTTCTGAGCATAAACTTCATTGACAGAAGCACCTGTCAAATCCAGTTTCTTATTCATTTCATCCATCTTAGCCTGAATCTGTTCATTGCCTAAGAAAAATACCAACGGACGACGGTTTTCTTTTACAGTAGTCAATCCGTAGGCCATCGGTTCTGTCACTGTTCCTTCGAACATAAACTTACCGTTTTCGACAGCAGCCGAATCGACATCTACAAATGCTCCGTCCTGATAACATTTCAAATAAACAGTTCCAGTAGTTACGTCCTTCACTTCTCCCTGAATGGTGTAACCGGTTTTCTTCTCTTGAGTACAAGCTACGGCTGCCAGCGCAACAGCCCCAGCCAGCATCAGATTCTTTACATGTAAAAACATAATGATTCTTCTTTTAATTCCCGAACAAAAGTAGCTAAAACAACTGATTAAACAAAGGCTTGAAAAGAAAAAGAATAACCGTAGAGACTTGTCAGCTTGCTCGTTCCAAAAAAGAATCGTACTTTTGAATCATCAAAACAAATCAACCTGACCATGCAAACAGAAACACTCATATCCTTATATGAATCGTTTACCGGAAGCCGGCCGGAACACGTAGAAGAACTGCCTGGAGCCGGTTCCAACCGGCGCTATTTCCGGATGAAAGGTCCACAGACGCTGATTGGTGTCATCGGTACATCCAACGAAGAAAATCATGCTTTCCTGACCATAGACCGCCATTTCAAGGAAAAGAACCTCCCGGTACCGGAAGTCTATGCCGCAACCGAAGACGAAAGCTGCTACCTGCAGGAAGACCTGGGAGATCTCCAGCTCTTCAAGGCTATCGAAAAGGGACGGCTGACCGGGGTTTTCAGTGAAGAAGAAAAAGAACTGCTTCGCAAGACCTTGCGTATGTTGCCACGCATCCAGTTTGCCGGAGCTGACGGACTTGACTTCAGCGTTTGTTACCCTCAGCCGGAATTCAACCGACGTACCATTTTGTGGGACCTGAATTATTTCAAATACTGTTTTCTGAAAGCTACCGGTCTGGAGTTTCAGGAAGACAAGCTGGAAGATGAATTCGAACACATGGCCGAAATTCTGATGCGCAGTGCCTCGGCCACCTTCCTGTACCGCGACTTCCAGAGCCGTAACGTGATGATAAAGGATGGGGAACCTTATTTCATCGATTTCCAGGGCGGACGTAAAGGCCCGTTCTATTACGATGTGGCTTCTTTCTTGTGGCAGGCCAAAGCCAACCTGCCAGACTCTCTCCGGATGGAACTGGTATCGCATTACATCGACGCCCTGCGTGAATACAAGCCGGTAGACGAAACCTATTTCAAGAGCCAGCTTCGCCATTTTGTCCTTTTCCGTACCCTTCAGGTACTAGGAGCCTACGGATTCCGTGGCTATTTCGAGAAAAAGCCACATTTTATCCAAAGCGTTCCATTTGCAGTAGAAAACCTGCGCCAACTGCTGAAGGACGATTTCCCGGAATATCCGTATCTGTGCCAAGTACTTCATAACCTGACGGAACTGAAACAGTTTACCGACGAACGGAAGAAACGCCAGCTCACCGTCAAGGTCATGAGTTTCGCCTACAAGAAAGGAATACCGGAAGACCCAACCGGAAACGGAGGTGGTTATGTATTCGATTGCCGTGCCGTAAATAATCCCGGCAAATATGACCGATACAAGCCATATACGGGACTGGATGAAAATGTCATCCGTTTCCTGGAAGAAGACGGAGAAATCACCCGCTTCCTGGAACACGTCTATGCGCTGGTAGATGCCCATGTACAACGCTACATCGAACGGGGATTCACCAACCTTTCCGTATGCTTCGGCTGTACCGGCGGACAGCACCGTTCTGTCTATTCCGCCCAACACGTAGCAGAACACATCAGCCGGAAATTCGGCGTGAAAGTACAGCTCATCCACCGGGAACAGAATATCGAACAAATCTTTGAAGCCAGATGAAAGCCATGATTTTTGCCGCCGGACTCGGTACCCGGCTGAAACCGCTCACCGACCACCTGCCGAAAGCCCTGGTTCCCGTTGCCGGGAAGCCGATGCTGGAACACGTCATTCTGAAACTGAAAGCCGCGGGATTCACCGAAATCGTCATCAACATCCACCACTTCGGAGAACAGATTATCGGTTTCCTGCAGGCCAACCAGCATTTCGGGCTGACCATCCACATCAGTGACGAACGGGAACAACTGCTCGATACAGGAGGAGGCATCCAGAAAGCATCCACTTTTTTCCAAGGGAATGAACCATTTCTGGTACATAACGTAGATATTCTTTCGGATACTGATCTGAAAACCCTTTACGATTACCATGTCCAGAGCGGAAACGACGCCACTTTATTGGCAAGCCAAAGGAAAACATCCCGCTACCTGCTGTTTGACGACACCGACCGCCTCTGCGGATGGATCAACAAAGATACCCGGCAAACCAAACCGGAAGGCTTCGTCTACGATCCCGAACGCTACCGAGCCTATGCCTTCAGCGGAATCCATGTCATCTCCCCTACACTCTTCCCTTATTTCCAGGGATGGAGCGGGAAATTCTCCATCATGGACTTCTACCTACAGAACTGTCAGGAAGCCCGTATCGGCGGTTGCCTGACCGACACCCTCCAGCTGATAGATATCGGCAAGCCCGAAACCTTGATACAGGCAGAAGAATTTCTGAAGCGAATCTGATAAAATAGCCTTTGCTTTTCCGATGTTCCAAAGAAAAGCAAAGGCCACCTTTTTGATATCTCCGAAGAGTCACTACATAGTATCTACAATCTCCTGAATATCGTTGAAAAGCTTGCAGGTATGGTAACCGTCCGCCACCGCATGGCTGACAAAGACTGCAACCGGAATCAGGACTTTACCATCGTTCTCAACATATTTCCCGAACTTGATGAGAGGAAACAGTAAAGAACTTTCCGTATAGGTATCTTGTGCGAAACTTGTAAAATTCAGCCAAGGCAGACTGGATATCGGGCAGAAATTCTTGGGCTGATCGGGACGTGCCTTGATGACTCCTGTTATGTTTCCATACGTTTTCATATCCTGGACAACAGTCTCATAAAAGGTATCAAAATCAGCATGATAGGGGCTCCACACATCCGTAAAGGTCTTGTTCTCCTCATGAAATAGCGTATAGCTGGGAACTACCTCGTCCCAATATCCCAGTTCTCCCTGTTCATTGAAACTCATTCGGAATTCCTTATTCTGATTCACCGCTTTCATGATGGCGTACAGCATCATCGGAAAGAACTTCAGATTTCGTTCCTTCTTTCTTCTCATCAGACGGGTAATATCGATATTCACGGTCAGGTTATACTTACACTTGATCTGATGATAATAATAATCGAAGTAAATGGTCCTTTCCCAAGTCGTTTTATCTATCACATGAAACACAACATCCATAATCGGCAGTTTTAGCGTTCAACATGCAAGTGCAATCCCTTGCCAGAACACAAAAATACACAAAACCCCGCTTATTACCTAGCCTCCGGCATCGAATTATCCGCAACATAGAAAAAGCCAAACCTCTGAAAACAGAATAATACCTAAGCAAGTATTTTTATTGACAAAAGATAGAGAATCCAGAAAAATACTTACTGTTCATTTCTTTATACCACTCCATCCAGCAGCAGAATTGTATAAGAACAGAATGAATATACGTTTTTTCTCCTAAAATAAGCTACTTACAACGGTTTCTGATACCGATAAATCCGGAATCGGAAGATAAAACGGACGGGCGAAACAAGGAAAACGTGCGTTCGTTTCAAACAAAACAGGAAGACGGATGAAGTAAAACGCTTTCCTGTTTTGAAAAACAGGACTGTAATCGTCGTTTTCCCTCAAATTCTGAAGTCGGATGAACAGACGGAAAATGTTAAAATCCGCAGTAATCCATTGAAGTACAAACGAATGAATAAAAATTCATTCAAAAAATCATCGCCAACCGACCGACAGGCTGCAAATATCCGATTCTCATCAAACAGCATTGACAATGTGTCAGAATGATAATGTAGTGACCGGAATGTCAAGCATCATAATGGTATAAAATTATTGCAATCTAAAAGTTACCGGTACAGTAAGTTTACATCTCACAGCCTGACCGTTCTTCATAGCAGGCTTCCATTCCGGCATGAGTCTCAAGACACGGAGTACCTCTACGTCAAGTTCCGGAGAAACCGGACGCATGATCTCGAAGTTCCCCGGCGTACCGTCCTTTTCCACTATAAACTGTACAACCACCCTGCCTTGGATTTCCGCATCGATAGCAGCCTGAGGATATACAATGTTTTTATTCAGGAAATTAAGCAGTTTCTTGATTCCACCCGGAAATTCAGGCATCAGTTCTGCTTCCTCGAATACTTCATCCTCTACAGTTACAGACTCTTCCTCCTTTACTTTTGCCCCGGTAAGAACAACGGTTTCTACCTGAGAATCCTGTTCCGTCAGTGCAGATGTACATGCCACGTTTCCTGCTATCAGCAGAAAAAGCACAGGGAAAGTCAGCAGAGTATATTTGACATAGCCTACAATCCCCGTCCGCCTGCGGTTCATCATGACGATACGTCGTTTGAGGAAAACGACATTGAAAGAATTCGTCAAGTCATTGTCCTGACGGCAGGAGAGGCCGAGCAGATGATACTGGTACGACTTACGCTCAATGCCCGACTCCAGAACTTTCCGGTCGGCTAGGTACTCCAGGTTCTCCCTCACCTCCCTTTTCAACAGCCAACTAAACGGATTCACCCACAGGAGTGCGTTCGCCGTTTCTGTCAGCAGCACATCTATCGAATGATACTGACGCACATGAGTCTGCTCATGAACCAGGACATCCTCCAGCCCCTGTCCGAACAGAGACTTCCGGCTGATAAAAATCCAACCGAAGAAAGAGAACGGACCCGCATCGCCGGGAATCAACCTGACCTTTACACCGTGTAACTCTCCCGGTTCCGATTTTATACCCATAACAAGCAGACTGACCAGTTGAATCAAAATACGCAGAAGGCAAAGACCGGCTCCCAGCACATAGATGTACAACAAGATGTTGCTCGAAGGACCATCAGAAAGGGAGCTACCGGAAACTGTTACGCCAAGTTCCGGCAGAATGACAGAACGATAATAATCCGTTGCAAAGGACAGGCTACAACCATGGCCAAAGCGTTCCGCCAGTTCGGGCAAGGGAAGCAGGAAAGCTCCCAATACCGACAATATCAGTACAGCCCGACGCGTGATAAAGAACGTATCGCGCGTATAGAGTAACCTATAGAACGCATAGAAAAGCGCGATTCCAAGGTTCACATGAAAAAAATACATCGGCAGGGACGACGGCATAGCTATTCTCCTTTCTGCTCTTCGATACAACGGATAATGTCATCCAAATCCTTCTTCGAAATCTTCTGTTCCCGGGCACAGAAGAAAACCATATTCTTGTAAGAATCGGCAAAATAGTCTTCCACCAGCCTGTCGACCGATTTTCCGGCATATTCCTCCTCCGTGACCAACGGAGTATAGATATAGGTACTTCCAAAACGCCTGGCATCCAGATAACCTTTCTGCTTCAGGCTGTTCATGATGGATGCCAGACTAGTATAACGGGGCTTCGGGTCAGGATAGCAAAACAGGATGTCCTTCACACAGCACATGCCGGTCTTCCATATATACTGCATGGCTCTTTCTTCTTGAGGGGTAAGCGTTTCCATAGACAAATAGATTTAACCATTTATGCAAAAATACGAACAAATCGTAAATATGCAAATAGAAGAGAACCATTATTTACAAAATCCAGAAAGGAATCAAGAAATACAAATCTACTCCCTGCTTTTCGTATGGGACATCATCTTTCACCGCTAAATATCATATTTCACATTAAACATCTAAATACCAATAGTTTACAACAAAATAGAAGTATAAAACCACTAATCAGAAACTTTTATATAATAAAAAACAGCCCAAACAATTCGATACTTCACACAACCTTTAATCGCAATTTCCTCCCATCTATACACGTTAGTTTCAATAGACAGTCTAAAAATCCAAATAATGATTAGACGAGGTTTTGACGCATATCTTCCGACATATTTTTTATCTTTGCAGGTACAGGGACTTATTTCATAGGAAATGTCCCTGTATAGATTACGAACAGTCCAATTTGAAGTGCCATGAAATACCCCATCGGAATACAGAG
>ERZ780034.245-NODE-245-length-21670-cov-3.30516_pt1 | contig 21670 bp, 18 predicted proteins | sample MGYA00511855_ERZ780034 | MGnify/ENA primary metagenome ERZ780034 (study PRJEB29588, sample SAMEA2148024) | human gut metagenome | biome: human gut; feature: human-associated habitat; material: faeces | place: Denmark | collected 2008/2010 ...
GCTCTATTTGCACCTGTTCCCAAGTGTTAAATTTTGGCAATAATATTTTACATTTCAACGTGGGTGGCTATTGCCGGTATTTAATCCAAATCGACATTAGAAAATAAGAAAAGTTTTTTAAATGATCGATTTGGTTTTAGGCCTCTACTTTTAGTAGTTCTATTTACTCAGGCATCCCGTTCTTTTTCTACCGAGTGTCGTTGATATTTGGAATGGTGAGCCAGCGCGTTAGTGAGATTCTTTGTGGTTATGAGGATGCCAATGACTGCAATCAACTCTGGTGTGACAGTGCCATGCTTAATCTTGTTGACAAACTTCGAAAACGTTTGTAAAAATCAGCTTCTCCGACATGTCACCGGCACCTTTGAAGAGATGATGACTGTTCTGGGAAAAATAGTCGCCTATAACAATAAATTATCTACGTTAGAACTTCTTACGTTAGATTTCCCCTCTTATAAGCAGATTTTTCTGAAAAACATTTTGAAAATTCCAATTAAAAGTGTATCTTTGCAGCACTAGAATCCGCCACGCTTCCCATTGAACAGCGTACCAGGGCGGAACTTTTTGTTTATATGCGTATGGAATATACTAACCCACCACTTGATACAGCAACACTTTTAGCCAATCTTCAAAACGAGGGTTTGGCTATCATGGATGAGAGAAAAGCTTTTGCTTTCCTTGAGAATGTCAGCTACTTTAGATTTGCAGCATATTTGCGACCTCTTAAAGCATCAGATAAGCATGCTTACAAGGAAAATGCTACTTTTGAGAAGGCTGTGAGGCTTTATGAGTTTGATGCCAAACTTAGGACACTGCTGTTTTCTGCTATTCAAAAGATAGAGATTTCTTTGCGAGCAAAGGTCATCAATCAGTTTTCTCTGACTTATGGAGCTTTCTGGTTTATCAATCCCGATTTAGCTATTGACAAGCATAAGTATGCAGAGAATCTTTCCTCTTTGGATAGAGAGATACAACGTTCCAAGGATGATTTTATCAAAGAGCATTATGTGAAGTATGGCAAGGAAAACTTTCCTCCAGCTTGGAAACTTATAGACTTGACTTCGTTTGGCTGCTTGACAAAATTGTATTTCAATTTCGCCAATGGTGCTGTCAAAAAGAAAATAGCTCGTTCCTATGGCGTTCCTCAGCAAGAGATTCTTGAAAGTTGGATGAAATCCATCAATGCGCTTCGCAATTGTTGTGCCCATCATGGACGTGTCTGGAATCGTGTGATGCCAGTAATGCCCCAACTTCCAATGACTTTAAAACAAGCATGGATAATGAATAAGCCCGAAGTCGCCAATCGACTGTATTCGGTTCTTTGTTGCTTGCTATATTGGCTAAATGCTATTGATTCACAAAATGAGTTATGTGCTAACTTCAAGAACTTGCTGTCACGGTATCCAGAAGTTGACACGAATGCCATGGGATTTCCACAAGGTTGGGAAAAAGAACCTTTATGGAGACAGATTGTAGGTATTCGGATATAGCTTATCCGAACACTTGCTGCCATAACGTTTTATTACAGACGATGATTCTGACATCGGCTTTCATGTACTTTTGCAGCACAGGGGTATTTTGTCCCAGTGTACACACTGTGGCTATTGCCATAAAATAGTTGCCATCTTCCCTATGTATGAGCTTGGCATTATGGCTTATGATGTTGCAGTTATAAGATACGTTGTCGTTGCGATATTGGTAATGAATAATCATTGAGAATGCAAATTTTTTGGAAAGAAAAACAACTCAGAAGCGGAATCTTAATGATGTTCGCAAAAACAAGTAGCGAAAAGGGCTGGATTCCGCGCTTGGGAATCCAGCCCTTTTCGTAATGTCGGCCTCCAGTCGGTAAGTCGCCGGTGCCTTTATTGGTTATATGAAGATGTTGTTGCCGAGCTTCTTGGCGAGCAGGTTGCGTATCTGCTGCATGTCCTTGAACTCTTCCATCAGCTTCTTCAGCTTGTCCATGTCGCCTGCCACTTTCATCATTTGCGCCTGTAGCTCCTTCAGGTGCTTTTCCACGTAGCTCATGCGGAAGTCGAGAAGCAAGTGCTCCGTTTGCCCCCTGAGCGCGTCAGTCTTGTTGGCCTCTTGCTGTTTCCGTGCCTCCTCGTTCAAGGCTTCCTCCTCGTCTTTCGGCTGTGTCACGTGGTAGTCGTCGGCCGACAGCTCCGTCGCCACTCGGCAGATGTCGATGTCGTCGTGGTGCAGGAAATAAGGCTCGGCCTTCCATTGAGCGTCGGCGCTTTTCTCCGCCGCCTCGTGCAATATGCGGTTGTACAGCTCGTTGCTGAAGTTGAGGTGGTCTTGCGCCAGACTGTATTCCACCACCTGCGCTATCGTGAGGTTATGGCAAACGCCATTGTCGTCTTCCACATTATTATATATGACGTGTTCGCCATGCTTCACGATGAGCCTGACGATGAGCGACGATGCCTTGCCCTTGTCGTCGACCACGTGCTCCTCCGCGCTCTGCGCGTCGGCCTTGGGCTGCGGCGTGGCGTATGGGCTCTTGCTCCTGATGTAAGTGTTCATCCTGCTGATGAGCGTGGCCTCCGCCATGCCTATGCGTTGTGAGCAGTCATGGATATAAGTGTCGCGCAAGATGGGGTCTTGTATCATGGATATGCTCTCCACGATGGAGTTGATGCCGTCGGCGCGTTTCTTCGGGTCAGTCTCGCCCTTGAGCAGAAGCGAGGTCTTGAACTGTATGAAGTCTTCCTGGTTGTCGTCGATATACTTTCGGAAATCCTCGGCTGTGTGGTTCCTCGCAAACTCGTCGGGGTCTTGCCCTCCAGGCAGCAGCAGCACCCTTAGGCTCATGCCCTCGGAGAGCAGCATATCGGTGCCTCGCAGGGCCGCGTGTATGCCGGCCGCGTCGCCGTCGTAGATAAGCGTGATGTTGGCCGTGAAGCGGTGGAGCATGTGTATCTGGTGCAGGCTCAAGGCTGTGCCGGAGTTGGCCACCACGTTCTCGATGCCACACTGGTGCATGGATATCACGTCGGCCTGACCCTCAACCATGAACACCCTGTCTTCCTTGGCTATGGCTCGCTTGGCCTGCCATATGCCGTACAGCTCATGGTCCTTGTGGAAGACCTCGGAGTCGGGAGAGTTGACATATTTTTGGTTCACGCCCTTCGTGCGCTTGTCGAGCACGCGCGCCGTGAAGCCCACCACCTTGCCGCTCACGCCTGTCCAGGGAAACACCACGCGGCCGGCATAGCGGTCGATGAGCTCGTTGCGCTCGGTCTTATAGCACAGGCCGGTTGACACCAAGAACTCCTCCTTGTAGCCTTTTTGCTTGGCAGCCGTGGCAAGCAAGAAGCGGTCGGGCAGGTCGTAGCCGGGGTTGAACTTCTTGATGATGTCGTCGCGGAAGCCGCGCGAGCGGAAGTATTGCAAGCCTATGGCCTTGCCGTCGGGATGGTTGTGGAGAAGATCCTCGAAATAGTGTTCCGCCCATTCGTTGACGATGAACATCGACTCGCGCTTCGACTGCTCTTCCTTTTCCTCGTTGGTCAGCTCGCGCTCCCTTATCTCTATGTGATATTTCTTGGCGAGCCACCTTAGGGCCTCTGGATAGGTGAGCTGCTCGTGCTCCATGATAAACGTCACGGCGTTGCCGCCCTTGCCGCAGCCGAAGCAGTGGCAGGGGCCCCGGGGTGGGGAGACATAGAACGACGGCGTCTTCTCGTTGTGGAAGGGGCACAGGCCCTTGTAGTTGGCACCCGACTTCTTCAGCGTGACAAACTCCGACACGACATCCACGATGTTGGCCGCGTCCTTGATTTTCTCAACAGTCTGCCTGTCTATCATTTCCTGTTCGAGTAGCTTTATTTTATGACCCTTGCGTAGTCGTCCTTGCGAGGCTTGGCCGCGTGAGGCTCGCCGTCGGGATAGCCCAAGGCCAGCGATCCCACGCCCATGAGGCCCTCGGGCAGGTGCCACGACTTCATCAGCTCTTTCACCTCATCGTAGTCGACCATCTTGTCGACGCGGTTTATCCAGCAAGAGCCGAGGCCGATGGAGTGGGCTGCAAGCATCATGGAGCCGAGCACGAGACTGCCGTCTTTCACGTTGTTGGGGTTGCCAGCAGGCGCGAAGACATACACTTGCGTTGGCGCGCCATAGAAAGGGTCAGACTTGGCGCCCATTATCTCCGCGTTGATTCCCGACAGGATGGCCTTCTGCCGCTCGTCTTGCACGGCCACGATAAACGGGTCTTGGGTGCCCATGCCCGTGGGAGCCCACGTGCCGGCCTCGAGCACGGTGTTTAGTTCCGCGTCGCTGACCTGTTCCTTCTTGAAGCGGCGAATGCTTCGGCGCTCCTTGATAGCTTTTAAAACTTCGTTTTCCATTGTCTTATCGCGTTAGTTTATTTAATGTCCTTCACGTAAATGCGATGCCGCCTTATCTCCTCCGACTCCAGGTATTGCCATTGCGAGAGCACGCCCTTGTTGGTCTCCATCTGCGGCCCTGTCACGGCGTACTTGAAACCGTAACGCCGGTACCATGATATGAGGTCGTTGAAGATGATGGCGTTGGCGCCTTTCACGCGATACTCTGGCAGCACGCCGATGAGCAGCAGGTCAACCGTAGGCGTCTTGTGCCATTTCATGACCTTCAGCAGATGCCACCAGCCGAAAGGCAGGAGATGGCCGTTGCGGGTGTGGCGCAGGGCCTCGGAGAAAGAAGGGAAGGAGACGCCGAAGCCCACCATCTTGTCGTCCTTCTCGGTGTCGACCACGCAGGTCACGAGGTTGAGGTCGGCGAGTTTTATGTAATTGTTTGTAATCGTGTCAATCTGCTCTGTCGAGAGTTGTGAGTATCCGTACAGGTTGCCGTAAGTGATGTTGAGAATGTTGAAAAGCTCGCGCGCCCTGCCGCCCTTGGTCATCTCGCGGTGGCTGAACTTGCGCTCCTCAAGATGATAGCGCGTCTTGATGAGCTTTGCCGTCCGAGCGAATTTCTCGGGCGTCACCTCCGGCACCTTTATGCGATATTCCACATAGTCGTTGTCCTTCCTGTAGCCGAGGCGGTCCATGTGCTTAGGGTAATAAGGGTAGTTGTAGTTGACATACATGCTTGACAGCTCGTCGAAGCCATCCACCAGCATGCCCTCGCGATCCATGTCCTCGAAGCCGAAAGGCCCGGCAATCTCGGTCATACCCTTGCCTTTTCCCCATTTCTCCACCGCGAGCAAGAGGGCTTCAGAGACCTTGGGGTCATCCACGAAGTCGAACCAGCCGAAGCGCGCCATCTCGCGCTTCCAATAATCGTTGGCGCGATGGTTTATTATGGCTGCCACACGGCCCACGACCTTGCCGTCGTTATAGGCAAGGAAGCATTGAGCCTCGCAAAACTCGAACGCGGGGTTGGAGCCGGGCTTCAGCGTCAGCTTCTCGGCAAGGTAGAGGTATGGCACGGCGTATGGGCTGTCGCGATAAAGGTCGTAAAAGAAATCGACGAAAGCCTTGCGTTGCTTGCTTGTCGTCACTTCGACGACTTGGATGTCGGAACGTGAGCTCATTTCGTGGCCTATTTTATAAAACCTTGGTTTCTAAGGGCCTTCATCAGTCCTTCCGACATGGCCTCGTTGTCCTTGCGGGTATATCTCAGGTCGGTGAAGACCTGCGCCAATGTCTCCTTGTGGTTTATTTCCACGAAATGCTTGTTCTCGGCCAACGACTCTTTATAGGAGTAGAACTTGTCTATCCTCTCCGGAGTGTAGTCGTCGTAGGTCTCCTCATGCATTATCGCCTCCACGGGCAGACGGCCGCTTTGGGCAGGTTCCTCATCGGGCCAGCCGAGCGTGATGGTCGCCACGGGGAAGGTGAGCCTTGGCAATTTAAGCGTGTCGATGATGAGTTGTGGAAGATATACCGTAGTGCCAAGGAAGCATGTGCCCAACCCCTTTTCCTCCGCGATATTGCAGAAGGTCTGGCAGAAGAGCAGCGTGTCGGTGGCGGCGTTGATGAAACTAAGGAAATTGTCGTAGCCTGGGTCGGCCTTGAGGGCTCTCGCCCAAAGGGTGGTGCGGCGGAAGTCGGCGCAGAAAGTGAGCACCACAGGCGCGCCTGTCACCATGGGCTGGTTGAAATGGGCAGGGGCGAGCTTCGCCTTCATCTCCTCGTCGCGCGTCACGACAACGCTATATAGCTGGAGGTTGCCCATGGTTGGCGTGCGCTCAGCGTCTTTAAGCAGGCTTGTCAATAATTGTGAAGACACCTCACGGCTTGAATATTTCCTTATGCTCTTACGATTGTTCAAACTATCCATATTACCTTTTTACTGTTCCCTTTTGAACGTATTTATGCAAAGTTATGGAAAATTATCTGAAAAAAACGGTTCTTTTAGCGAGTTTTATATAGAATGTGGAAAATAAAAGTTATTTTTGCACATTGATAACTCGTGCGGAACGAGAACATTACAAAAACAAGCTTGTATAAGTTTCATGGATTTACAACAATCGGATAAGGAAATCAAGGCCCAGTCGGCGACATCGTCGGATGGTTCCGTTTGGGCCAATGGCGACTACGTGCGTCAGCAGGTGATAGAGGATCGCCCCGACGAGCTCGACTGCGACGTCGTGCGCTTTCAGAACAATAAAGATAAATGGGTGGCCTTCGTGGGACTTCTCGACGGTCGGCCTTACGAGATTTTCACGGGTCTGCAAGACGATGATGAGGGCATTGTGTTGCCCAAGACCGTGGTGAAAGGAAAGATAATCAGGCAGACCAACCCTGACGGCACTCATCGCTACGACTTCCAGTTTGAAAACCACGGTGGAGGGGCTGTCGGGCAAGTTCAACCCAGAGTATTGGAACTATGCCAAGCTTATATCCGGGGTGTTGCGTTACGGAATGCCCATCGACCATGTGGTGAAGCTCGTTAGCTCGTTGTCGCTCAACGACGACAACATCAACACGTGGAAGAACGGCGTGGTGAGGGCATTGAAGAAATACGTGACAGAATAGACAAGGAGAATCATGTTCCACAAGTCATTTTTCACGCTTTGTTTGCTGTTCCTTGTCTCGCTGACGCTTAACGCCGCACCGAGACGATTCACGGTCGTGATCGACGCCGGACACGGCGGCAACGACTGTGGCGCGAAGGGATTGATATCTTACGAGAAAAACCTCACGCTGCGCTACGCCCTTGCCTTGGGCAGCGCCATAGAGAAGAACTTTGACGACGTGCGCGTGGTCTATACCCGACGCACCGATGTCTTCATACCGCTGCACGAGCGTGCCGACATAGCCAACCGCAACAAGGCCGACCTCTTCATGTCGGTTCACATCAACGCCCTTGCCGGCGGAAGGATAAGCCACGGGTTCCAGAGCTACACGCTTGGCACGGGAGAGCGCACTGGCACGAAAGGGCTCAAGGAAAACCTTGAGGTGGCAAAACGAGAGAACTCGGTGATTTTCCTGGAGAAAGACTACAAGACCCGGTACAAGGGGTTGAAGAACTCTGCCGAGGGCGACATAATGTTCGAGCTCATAGCCGACAAGAACCGTGAGCGCAGCGTGGAGCTGTCGCGCATGCTGCAGACGGAGGTTTGCCGCGCCACGGGAAGGGAAAATGGCGGCGCTCACCAGAACAACCTCGCGCTGGCGCGCTTGACGTCTTATCTTCCATGCCTGCCGTGTTGCTGGAGCTTGGCTTCATCACCACGCCCGATGAGGAAAACTACTTGAACACCGATGCCGCCCTTGACGCTTACACGAGGGGCATTGTCAACGCCTTCCGGATTTACAAGCAGCGTTATGGCTTCGCGGGAACGCAAATACCGTTCAACGACAATGGCGACGACGGTTCCACGGCATACATGTCTGCCAACATTGCCGCGAGCGACGATGGCGACAAGGCAGCGCAAGCCACCACGAGAGCGACAAGGCAAACCGTGGAGCGCAAGCGCGAGAACGCGCAAAGGCATCCGGCTTCGCGAGAGGAAACCAGGAAAACAGCGCGCGCGCGCCAGGCCGACAAGGACGCGCCCGTGTTCAAGATACAGATATTCGCAGGAAAGCAGAAGCTCAGCGATGGCAGCCCGCTCTTCAAGGGACTGAAAGGTTGCGAGAACTTCGCGGATGGCGACAAGCTGAGATACACCTATGGTGCCTCGACCAACTACAATGAGATAAAGAGGCTGCGCGGCACCATTCTCGACAAGTTTCCCGATTGCTTCATTATCGCCATGAAAAACGGCAAGGCGGTAGACGTGAACGGAGCCATAAGGGAGTTTCTTGAAAGCAAGAAAAAGAAATGACAACAACGACATAACACGATAAACATGAAGTTTTTTACTAAAGAAGTCAAGATCGCCACAGTGGCTAACGGTCGGATTTGTGTGCTCTTCTTTGGGCTCCATTTCCTAAAAGGCATGCCAGTGTTCTCCACTGACAACGTGTATTACGCCTCGTTTAAGGATGTGAATGGTCTCTCGGCGTCAACCCCCATCTATGCCGACGGCTATCAGGTGGGCAACGTGAAATCGATAATCTACAACTATCAGAAGAGCGGCAACGTGCTCGTGGAGTTTCAGGTAGACAACGACTTGCGCGTGCCGAAGGGATCCACGGCTGAGATAGAAAGCGACATGATGGGCAATGTCAAGATGAACATCCTGCTTGCCAATAACCCTCGTGAAAGGGTGGAGCCGGGCGACACCATACAAGGCAACATGAACGCCGGACTGATGGGCTCGGTGCAACAGCTCGTGCCCACCATCGCCGCCATGCTGCCAAAGATAGACAGCATCTTGGCAAGCGTGAACATGCTGCTTGCCGACCCGGCCATCAAGGCGTCGTTGCATAACATGGAAACGATGTCGGCAAACCTCGCCGTGACTTCGGCGGGCCTCAACACCCTCGTGGCACAGGCAAACAGCAAGGTGCCAGGACTGCTGGCCAAGGCCGACTACGCCATGGGTAAGGCTGGCTCCACACTCAACAATACCGACAAGCTCACGGCAAGTCTCGCGCAGCTCGACATCGCGACGACCATGGCAAAGGTGGATCGCACTCTCGACAACGTGGAGAGCGTGACAAGGCAGCTCAATTCGCCTAACGGGACACTGGGCCTCCTCATGAACGACCAGGAGCTTTACCGCAACCTGAACGGCACGATGCGTTCGGCCGACTCATTGCTTATCGACCTCAAGGCGCACCCGAAACGTTATGTCCACTTCTCCTTGTTCGGAAAGAAAGACAAGTAGAGCCCACACGAGATTTTATATTACGTTAACAAGCACGCTTTGGCAACCCTTAATATCATAATTCATAAGAAGTTATAAATCGGTAACTGGCGAGAATGATGGAATTGGGGGGTTGCAGCGTATTGATTTTTTGTGTAGCTTTGCATTTGCGTTTCGATAATGAGGCGTTTCGATGGCAGACAATCTACATCTCTGAGACAGCAAAATGACAGCAGAAATTGATTCCCGGTGGCAGAAAGCCTTGCAGCTCATTCAGCAGAATGTAACCGGGCAAATATATGACACGTGGTTCAAGCCAATCGTCTTTGAGCACTTCGATGAGGCTCAAAGGATGATTCTTGTTCAGGTGCCAAGCCCCTTTGTCTACGAGTATCTTGAGGAGAACTTCGTGGACCTTCTTACCAAGGTGCTCTATGAGTGCTTCGGTCCCAAGATTCATTTGTCTTATCGTGTCGTCGTGGATCGTGAGCGCAAGGACAAGGGCGGCACGGAGACCGTTTGGTCGGAGCCTGCCAATGGCGTGAAGCCAAAGCCGGTGCAGAGGGCAAACCAAAGCCCGACGCCTCTCGACGCGGCACAGCCGCAGGCGCTGGACCCACAGCTGAACCCGCATCTCACATTCTCTAATTATATAGAGGGCGACAGTAACAAGTTGTCGCGCTCGGTGGGATTGTCTATCGCGGAACATCCAGGCACGATGCAGTTTAACCCGATGTTCGTCTATGGCCCGTCGGGTTGCGGAAAGACGCACCTCGTCAACGCCATAGGCATGCGCTCAAAGGAGCTCTACCCGCAAAAGCGAGTGCTTTACATCTCGGCGCGATTGTTTCAGGTGCAGTATAGCAATGCCGTGCTTCAAAACTCGGTAAACTCTTTCATCGCATTCTACCAGACCATCGACATGCTTATCGTGGACGACATCCAGGAATGGGTGGGAAAGACAGGCACGCTCAACACCTTCTTCCACATATTCAACAACCTCTTCCGCAATGGCAAGCGCATCATCCTCGCTTCCGACCGTCCGCCGGTAGACCTCAAGGACATGCCCGACCGATTGCTCACGCGTTTCTCTTGCGGACTTATTGCGGAACTTGAGAAGCCCAATCGCAAGCTCTGCGTGGACATCCTTGAGAACAAGATCAAGCGCGACGGATTGAAGATTCCACGTGATGTCATAGAGCTTATTGCCGAGACGGCGAGTGGCAGCGTGCGCGACTTACAAGGCGTCATCAACTCATTGATGGCCTATTCCATCGTTTACAATTGCAACATCGACATGCGCCTGGCAGAGCGAGTGGTGAAGCGCGCCGTGAAGATTGACGACCGCCCGCTTACCGTGGACGATATCCTTGAGAAGGTTTGCCAGCATTATAATGTCACCACCACGCAAATCAACTCGAAGAGCCGTAAGCGCGATTATGTGGTGGCGCGCCAAGTGTCGATGTATCTCGCGCAGAAATACACCAAGATGCCCGCGAGCCGCATTGGCAAGCTTGTTGGCAACCGCGACCATTCCACGGTTATCCACTCATGCTCGCAAGTGGAGAAACGCATGCAGGTCGACAAGGCCTTCTCGGCTGAGCTTGTAAGCATTGAGACATCATTCAGATTGAAGAAATGATTTCTTTCTTTTGAAGAATTGGCATTAGGGCGACTTAGCGGTCGCCTTTTTATTTGCTGTTTTACGATTATTAACGAAGAAAAATTGGTTTGTTGTCGCTTTTGGGTTAAATTTGCGACATAAACAATTTATCCATGAAACAAACCTACGATCTAAAGCCTACTGATAGCCATTGGTGGGGAGAGCCAGTGTTGCAAGAGGGAATAGACTTGCCGTTTACCGTGGAGGAATATGCTGACGGGACACAAGAGAAATTCCCCATGTCTCTTGTGTGCCAAATAAATTGCGCGGATTTTATACAAGACAACCCAGACAATAGTCTTGCCCAGATGCTTCCAGACAAGGGTATCATCTCCTTTTTCGCCAATGTGGATTATTTCTTAGGAGACATGGACGCTACAGGGGAAGGAATGGGCGAATGGTCTGCCAATTCTTTTCGGGTGTTGTATAGTCGGGACATGGACAGGCTGCGCACGCATAAAATCGTGGACGAGGAAGGTCGCGATTGTGCCATACCAGCAGAGCCGCTCCACGTTCCCCAAGACGAAGAGGAGGAAAGCCGAGTGTTGTCGCGGCCTACTTGTTTTGTTGATGAAATAGAGAATTATTACCCAGGCTATATCACATTGCTGCAACTCGACAGCAGCGACCGCCATGGGTTGAGGTTTTATGATGGAGGTTGCCTTTTCTTCTTTATTTCCCCAGAAGACTTGCGAGAGAAGAAATTCGAGAAAGCAGAGTGTGCCATGTTTTCAATGTGATACCCTCAAACGGAAATGGTATGTGGTTGAAGTTCACGTTGGTGCTTGGCATCTGCCCTATGGCTGTCTTCTTGGGTAAGGCCTTGCTATGGGGGTGGGTGATACTGTGTTTGCTCTTTTACGTGGGTGCGGGCTTGTTGGCCTTGTATCTTGCCGGCCTGTTGTTGATGTTGCTTTTTTCATTGCTGGCTGGTTTGTTCTCAAAGATGTTTGCCGTGTTGTCATTCCCTTTGACGGTGTCCAATATGCTTCAACGTTACTTGGCTAAGCCTTGGCTGCCCTTTTGCAAGACAAACAAAGGCACGGACATAAGTAAAGTGAAGGCGAGGAGAAATTCGGAAAATGCGGGAATGATACTCTACTTGTTCCTTTTTCCGTTGCGTTTTCTCAATGCCGTATGCTATAACCTCTTAATCCATGTGCCGTTTGAACTGTTCAACTATCTCATGGAAGTGGTGGCTCCCGAAAGCCGCAAGGAGGGTCATGGCAACTTCCTTGTCTGGCTTCTGACGTTCCCGTGGCGCTTGTTGAAATATCCTGTGTGGCATGGTAGCTTAACTATAGTGGAGAGCCTTGCCTACACCTTAACGGAAACGTTCTTGCCGACGCTAACCCTCTTCCATGGCACGTCAGAGGAGGCTGCTGAAATAATAGTGTCAAGCCCCGACAGGTATATTGACAACAAATGCCGCGACAAGGGTATTTGGCGTGTAGGCAAAGGCAATTTCGCTGGTGACGGTATCTATTTCGCGCCCAAACGCGCTACGGCGGAGCATTACTCAGGCAATGGCACGATCATCGTGTGCCGTGTCACCCTTGGCAGGACATTAGATTTGGGATTTGCCCCATGCCGTGTCTATAAGGCTTGCGGAATGGCCGATGCGCACATGGCCACGGAATGGGGATTGAAGAATGGCTATACCACGGGAGAATGGTGGCGGTCGGATGCAGGATGGTGGGAATACTGTATGTACGACTGGCAGAATCGCTATAATTATTCGTGGCGCATTCGCCCCCTGTATGTTGTCAGGGTCTGCGACAACCACATACAGCGCATACCAGGAGGAATGAGCCATTGGCTTTTCCGCAGGATGGTAATAAAAGATATCAAGGAGACACTAAAAAGACATTATAATATATAAAAGTCATGGATTATGGGAATATTTGACATCTTCAAGAGTAAGGGAGATACCAAGAAGACCCTCTCAAACAAAAAGGCAAAGGCCAACCAATACTATGCCAAGGGCATGGAATTGGTAGACCTTGCCAATAACTCGAAAAACGAGGACGAGGAGAACAAGTATGAGCAACGCGCTTATAACTATTTTTGCGCGGCTGTGGATGCTGGCTACCCTGACCCCATTCCCGAATTGGCTTATATCATCAAGTATACGCCTGGCGTGCCGGAAGACAAGGAAATGGTGGCGAGCGTGTTGCAAGATGCAGTGAAGACAGACAGTGATTATCGGGTGTATTGTGAACTTGCCGATTGCTATGACGAAGGCTATGGGGTGGAGGCTGACTTTGAGAAGGCTTTCCACTGGTATGATGTTGCCAACGACAAAGGCTCGATAGAGGCGACTTTCATGTTGGCAAAATACTATTGGTACGGGATGGGATGCTCCAAAGACCGCGAAAAGGCCGCGTGCTTATTGAAAGAGGCCATCTATTATAGCGATAAGGTAGCTTCCGATGACGAGAGGCAGGTATTCGTGAAAATAGTGGAGAACTATATCAATGACAATCCCGATGTTGCCGAGGCGGTAGACCGATACATGGCGGAGATAGACGAAGATTATGTCAGCGACGAGGAGGAAGATTGGGAAATTCCTTATTCCCGAAAATAAGATTATTAATTATAACGACTATGGCCAAGATAACGATTTTTGTCAGCAGTACATTCAAGGACATGGACGCAGAGCGTGACATGATGGAGAACTATGTGAAGCCAGAGATCAAGAAACGCTTGGCTGCGCATAACATCATGAAGGATGTTGACATAGTGGATTTGCGGTGGGGAGTGAACACCCAGGACTTGCCTGAAGAAGAACGTGAGAGCAAAGTCCTCAAGCAGTGTCTTGACGGCATCCGTATGTCGAGACCGTATTTTGTAGCTTTCATTGGTGATAGATATGGATGGATACCTCCTCTAAGCAAATGGCGTAAAGTGGCAGGAGAACTTTCTGGAGAGGAGTCTGATAAGATGGGCGATGAGCTTGTAGAGGCCAAAAGCGTGACGGAGCTTGAAATCCTGTTTGGCGCATTGAAAGACCGGAAGAACCTGTCAAACAGTTTCTTCATGTTCCGCAATCCGAAAGTTTACGACACCATGAAGCCCGAGGATTTGAGGCGTTATAGTGACGCGGACCCGAAACAGCGTGAGCGATTGGCGGAACTGCGCAAGAAAATACTCGCTGCCTATCAAGGCACAGGGTTGGAACATAACCTCATGCAGTATTCTTGCCAATATGATGGCAGGATGGTTATCGGCGAGAACGAGTTTCTTGAACTGGTAAACATCCTCGTGCGGTCTATTGTCTCCAACGAAATGGATAATGCCCTAAACTCTACCGACTTGGACAGTCTCATAGGTGCGGAGCTCGACCTCATCCAAGAGCGAAACGCCTATTTTGTGGGGCGTGAGGAGATGATGGCATCGCTCGTTGAACATATATACACAAGCGGAGGCCCCGTCTCCATTGAGGCAATGGCAGGAAAGGGAAAAACGTCTGTTGCGGCAGCTTTATACAAAAGGTTGAAAGACGATGGCAGGTGTCTGCCGCTTGTCCATATGGCTGAGCGGTTAGGCCCTATGTCGCAAGCCGTCGTGATGCTGAAGAAGTGGTTGTGGCAATTGGGCGATAAGGCCGTGGCAAGCTATGCCATGAACATGGAGGCCGACATGTTGCCGCTTTTCTTGAGTCTTGACATGAGTCTTGAGGAGTATGAAGACAGGAAGGTGGTGCTGATAATAAACAACGCCCACCGTCTGGAAGGATTAGAGGAACTACTCTCCATTGACAGGCTATATGAGCGGTTTGTCGTGGTTCTCACTTGCGATACCGAAAACAACTTCGATGATTTCTGTCCTGACTTCACGCACGTTTCCCTCCCGGAAATCAGTGAGGAAGAAGCCCTTGAGTTGGTAGACAAGTATATGCATTGCCACAGCAAGTCGCTGCCCAAGGCGGTGAAAGATTGCATTGCCGCAAAGGTGTGTGGCGAAAGAGCCGCCATGACCGATCCTCTATGGACCGTTGTCCTGCTCAACCATTTGGTCAACTTTGACGAGGACGACTTTGAGGAGTTGCGCAATGTCGACAGTAATGATGACGCTGACCAAATTACACGGTTCCTCATAAGAACAGTCAGTTCGATACCAGTGGATTTTATGAGCGAGTTCAGTTGGCTGATGAATTCTTTTGGGCGAGACGACGGGGATAATCCGGTGGGAGAACTGTTGGCAGAGTCTTGCGAGGGTGTCAGCTTCGAGATCTTCCAAGAAAAATATCCCAAGATGCAATTGTCGAGGGTGGATTATCTTGCCATTTTGCGCGAGTTCGAACCTTTGCTTTACATCGATTTCTGTTCAGACATGGTGTTTTTCAGGTACATGGAGATACTGAACGACGCGCCTGAGCGGTTGGAGCTTCAGCCTTGCTCAAACAAGAGCTTGCTTTTGCCGGTATTGGAAAAATATGTTTACCTTACATCGCTTGCCGATTTCTTAGAGGCTGAAAAAGACAATTCCAGTGCGGACCTGCTTTTCGCCTCCGTGGTTTGCCGTTCCGAGGCAGAGTCTCTTTTTAGAGGTTTAGACAGGCAAGCGATGTTGGCATTGACCAAAAAAGTTTCGTGCCCAATTGGTGAAGGATTCAGGCAAATCATTGAGAGAAGTTCGGAAAGCCTGGAAAAGCCTTTCCGTGTCGCAGTTGATAATTACCATGAAGAAGACAATTGGGAAAACAAATTCCTCCTCCAATTCGCATATTACATCTGGTGCAGCAATTTGGAATACTATAAGGAGAACATGTCAAGGGGAGGGCTTGACGAGAAGAAGGTCAAGACACTTGTTTATCACCTCAATGCCCTTGACCACGCCACTCGTGTTATAGAGGGCTTGACAGAGAGAAATTTCATCAGTTATGTCGCCGAGAGCCTGTTCTTCAGTTGCAAGGAGTTCTACTTTAAGAACCTTGCTGGTCAGTTGGGCTTTGAATACAACAGATGCCTGATCCAGCAGACGGTGACTTACGGCATATTGCGAAAGGCCAATCCGCTTGACAGTGAGCTGTGCCGGAGGTATGCCGTAGCCTTGGACGATTCTGTCTCAGTGATGGATAAGGGTGCGTTGAAACGCAGCGACATGGCGGTTGAACAGTTTCGCGAGTTGTATCAATACGCCAAGACGGAATCATCGTTGTATGATTATCTTGATGCTTGTTGTGGCAATCTGACATACCTAAACAGGGCAGGAAGGAACGAGGAAACTTTGGAGAGGGCTGGCGGCATACATTCTTTTCTTGAAAGTGTCAAGAGCAAGTCGGACGTAGTGAGATATTATGGCATACTGTTTGACTATTGCGGCGAAGCACTTGCCGCAATGAAAAGATACGAGGAGGCGATTGCTGCTTACCAGAGTGCTTACGATTATTTCCTGGATGAGTGGCAGTCGAAGCGGGACGACCCCGCTACGGTACACTCTCTTTGCATGAACCTTGAAAAGCAGATCGCCCTGCTGTTGCATTTGGGTCGGATGCCAGATAACGAGTTGGATGCTTTCGTTTCGTTGGCCGCGTCCGCCCTGCGGAAAAATGGCAACGATGCCTTTGCGTTGGCCCACTTGGCAATGGGCAAGGAATGGGAATTGTATCTGGCTTATAAGAGGGGTGACAGGAAGACTATTGGGGAACTGGCCGAGCCTGTTATCCGTTTCTTGACAAAGACGGTTATGGACGGAGCGCCTTATACCATTGTCAAAACCCACTGCCTTGCGGAGATGGTCAACGGTCTTGCTCAGCAAGGCAAGAAAGACCTTTCAGAGAAGTTGTATGGGCTCTATTCGGAGATGGCCAAGGAAATCGTTGGCCACAGGTTAGCCCCGGACGATTATTTTTTCCAACACTGATACATGACATATGAAACGTCAATTTGACAAGATAATTTCAAAAGGCACCGGAAGTCAACTCTTGTGGCTGACGGTGTTGTGCGCATTGTTGTTTTGCCTGTTTTTCGCCATTGGCACTGTCGTTTATGGCGACTTGCCGTGGCAGGAGGTGACGGCTCTTCTTCTCGATCCTGGATGTTTCGGTGGAGAAGGCCATCACGATGTTTTCAGGTTGCTGATTGCTCTGGCGGGATGCTTCACCTTCTCGGCCTTGTTGGTGTCCGTGTTCAGCAATATTATTGACAACCTCAGCGACGACTGGCATAAGGGAAATGTGCGTTACCGTTGCCATGACCACATTGTCATCTTGGGGGCGCACAGGCATTTGCTCTCAATGCTACGTGAGGCTGATAGATTGCCGGACGGCAACATCGTCATAATGACAAGCGGTGACGTTGAACAACTTCGTGGCGAAATTGCCATGCAAGGCCTTGACAAACATGTTGTTGACAGGATAATCTTATACAATGGCAGACGCGATATTGAGCAGGACGTACGGTCCATTTACCCGCAAAAGGCGAAAATGGTTTATGTCTTGGGTGAAGACAACGAGAAAAATCACGATTCATTGTCCTTGCGTTGTTTGGAACTTCTGAAAAAGGAGAGTTCTGCCATGAAGGGCAAACTGCCGGTATATGTGTTGTTGACAGATTATACCACCATGGAGGTTATCTCACGCCATACAGCCACTGGTCTGGAAGACAACCTTCATGTGGATTTTGTCAATGCTCATGAATATCAGGCGGAACAATTTTTCGCCTATTCCGATTTCCTGCCTGTCATCAAGCGAGACGAGAAGCGGACGTTGAACCTTGTCGTAATCGGCATATCAGACATGACTCGCGCCATTGCCTCCACGATTGCCAATATAGTCCATTACCCTAACTTCTCCGTTTGCGGCGGCAGGACAAGGATAAGCGTTGTCGCGGAAAACATGGTGGGGTGGGCGAGCGACTTCATCGCTTCCTATGAAGGTTTGTTCAGGCTTTCGAGATGGACTTTGATGGATGCCAATGGATGCGTTATGGCTTCCCATGTTCCCGATGAGGCTGATGGTGACTATCTTGACGTAGAATGGTGTTTTGTAGACGGCACGGCAACGTGCAGCGTATTGGGCAACTTGATTGGCGACGCGGAGTATTCGCGAATTGTCGTCAGCGAGGAAAATGACGAGAAGTCATTACGCACGCTCCTTCACTTGCCAGCAAGGTTCCATAATGTCAAGAAGGTGATTTATCAAGAGCAATGCGCAGACTTGTTGAAGTTAGCGAGGCAAACAGGCAAATACGGAATGATAGCGTCGTTTGGCTCAGGAGTGGGCAAGGCTGATGCCATGTTCTTCAACCGCATGGGTTATGGTAAGGTCGTCAACCGGTTCTATGACCTGCAATACAACAAGCCGCAGGCACAAGATGCCGAGAGCGCATGGTACAAGATACCGGAGGCGCACAAGTTGTCGAGTATATATTGCGCAATGGCATTGCCTCTCCGTTTGGAGTGCATATCCGCCGATGATGATGTCATGGCTGTTTGTGAGGTTGAGCACAGGCGTTGGATGATGTCGTGCCTCCTGATGGGTTATATGCCGTTCTCTTTATCGGAATCAAGGCGAGTCAGGGCCGACAAGCAAAGGTTCAAAGAAGAAAAGCGGCACTATCGGCACGCCGACATTGCGCCGTTCAGCAGTCTTGACGATTTTGAGAAACGCAAGGATTTGCTGTTTGTAGAGCACACCAGGGAAATCATCAATGTTGAGCGAACAAAGATAGATTGGCATATTAAGCCGGAACCGTCTTGCCTATAAAGCAAAAGCCCTGCAAGCTAAGCTACTTGCAGGGCTTTGTCGTGTGACCCCGGTGGGACTCAAACCCGCGACACTCAGAACCGGAATCTGATGCTCTATTCAACTGAGCTACGGGGCCATTGCTTTTTACTTGTTGCAAAGTTAATAAGAATCTACGGAATTTCAAAATGTTTGCGTCGAATAGTTTTTGCCTATCGCAAAAAACGCTAAAACTATGATTTCGTATAAAAATGTCAATCATAAGTTTCGCTATATGAGTAAAATTGCGTAATTTTGCAACAAATGTTTAAGAACTAAGACAAATTTGATGAAAAGTACAATTCTGGCCGTGATGGCCGTAATGCTTTCCCTCAACGCGGGGGCAGCGGAAAAGAAAGACAGCGTTAAATCAAACAAGCCTGTTTTTACGGTAGTTAAGGAGAACCCAATCACCAGCATCAAGAATCAGAACCGTTCAGGTACGTGTTGGGATTTCTCAACCCTCGCTTTCTTTGAGGCAGAGATTTTGAAGAACACGGGCAAGACATACGACCTTTGTGAGTCGTTTGTAGCCAACAAGACATATATGGATCGTGCCATTCAGGTGGTTCGCCTTCATGGCGATTGCCAGTTTGCCCAGGGCGGCAGCTGCTACGATCCTCTCTATGCTATCCAGCATTATGGCATTTGCCCAGAGACGGCAATGCCAAAGGCGGGCAGCCTTTACGGCGATTCCTTGTTCAACTTCAACGAGTTTTTCAACGTGATGAGTCCTTACGTTGGCGCGGTGGCAAAGAGCAATGCCTCTAAGCTGTCTCCGGCTTGGAAAAACGGTTTGCAGGGCATCATCGACTCTTATCTTGGCAAGTGCCCGACACGGTTCACTTACCAGGGCAAGACATACACCCCGAAGAGCTTTGCAGCAAGCCTGGGCCTTGACAGCGCCGCTTGCAACAACTACGTGAGCTTCACGAGCTATACCCATCATCCTTTCTGGACGGCATTCGCCGTTGAGGTCCAGGACAACTGGCGCAACCCATTGTCGTGGAACGTTCCTGTCAACGACTTGGCCAAGATTATCGACAATGCTATCATGAACGGCTACACCGTGGCTTGGGGTGGCGACGTGTCTGAGGAAGGCTTCACCCGTACTGGTCTCGCCTACATGTATGACACGAAGAAGCTCGCCAGCATGGAAGGCTCTGACATGGCACACTGGCTTAAGCTCGCCCCTGCTAAGAGGAAGAATGTCGTAGACTCTCTCGGCGTGAACGTGCCTGAGGTGGAGCCCACACAGAAGCAGCGCCAGGAGCGCTTCGACAACTGGGAGCTCACCGATGACCACGGAATGCTCATCTATGGTATCGCAAAGGACCAGAATGGCAAGGAATACTACATGGTGAAGAACTCTTGGGGCACGACGGGTGACTACAAGGGCGTTTGGTACATGACCAAGAACTTCATCGTGGCAAACACCATGGACTTCATGGTTAACAAGAACGCCGTGCCAAAAGACATCCGCAAGAAGTGCGGTTTCTAAGGATTCTCACAAAACCACACATACAAAGGCTCGCCAAGCAAGGCGAGCCTTTTTTATCGCTGTATGCACCGTCAAGACTAACAAAGCTGCAGGATTCTAATCAAATCCGACAGCTTAGTGACGTGTTTATTAGGGATGAATGGTATTGTGGTATTGTAATAAATACACTATTTTTTATTTGGTGTTATGTAATATGCACCAATCGAAAATCTGGCATAGCAAGAAAAACGACTGTCGCTTATCCCGAACTTAGTTTATTTTGGGTTTTGACACACCCTCTTTCTTTTTTTATGCTTTTATCATGGCAATGCTTTCATTTGTTTTCTTTTTTCCTTATCTTTGCAGAAGAAATAAAAAACAACAACATGCATTTCAAATGGAAGTACGACCCATTAACACCTGAGAAATCTCGCCAAGCACTTGAGCTGAGCGAGAAACTCAGCATGAGCCCTACTCTTACGGGATTGCTCGTCAAGCGAGGCATCACTACGGAAAGTGCCGCCAAGCGGTTTTTCCGCCCTCAGCTTTCCGACCTCATCAACCCTTTCTTGATGAAGGACATGGACGTGGCAGTGGACAGGCTCAACGATGCCATGGGGCGTAAGGAGCGAGTGCTCGTTTATGGCGACTACGATGTTGACGGTTGTACGGCTGTGGCACTGGTCTATAAGTTCCTGCAACAGTTTTACTCCAATATCGACTATTACATTCCCGACCGCTACGACGAAGGCTACGGCGTGAGCAAGAAAGGCATTGACTATGCCCATGAGACGGGCGTGAAGCTCATCATCATTCTCGACTGCGGCATCAAGGCCAACGACATGATAGCCTACGCCAAGAGCCTTGGCATAGACTTCATCATCTGCGACCACCACATGCCTGACGACTCGCTTCCCGATGCCGTGGCAATACTCAATCCCAAGCGTGCTGACGACACCTATCCTTTCAAGCATCTTTGTGGCTGTGGGGTAGGGTTCAAGTTCATGCAAGCCTTCTCAAAGAACAATGGCATCCCGTTCTCCCGCCTCATTCCCCTTCTCGACTTCTGCGCCGTGAGCATTGCCGCCGACCTCGTTCCCGTGGTCGACGAGAACCGCATCCTCGCCTTCCATGGCTTGAAGCAGCTCAACCAGAACCCGTCTGTTGGCTTGAAGGCCATCATAGACATTTGCGGGCTCAGCGGGCGCGAGATGTCCATGAGCGACATAATCTTCAAGATTGGCCCGCGCATCAACGCCTCTGGCCGAATGGAGAACGGCAAGGAGAGCGTCGACTTGCTCGTGGAGAAAGACTTCAACACCGCCGTGAAGGAAGCCCGCCACATCGACGAGCATAACGAGCAGCGGCAAGGACATAGACAAGCAGATGACCGAAGAGGCCAACCAGATAGTGTCGCGCATTGACGCACAGAAGCACCATTCTTCCATCGTGCTTTACGATGAACACTGGAAGAAAGGTGTCATCGGCATCGTGGCCTCACGCCTTACCGAACTTTATTTCCGTCCCACGGTGGTCATCACGCGCGATGGCGACCTTGCCACTGGTTCGGCCCGTTCGGTGATGGGGGGCGACATC